>RCNH01000038.1_pt1 | contig 62505 bp, 63 predicted proteins | sample 2041161 | NCBI WGS metagenome assembly RCNH01 (sample SAMN09708215, study PRJNA481090) | Feces metagenome, whole genome shotgun sequencing project. | biome: feces | host: Leptonychotes weddellii | place: Antarctica: Sion Island | collected 2010-03-01 | reverse complement strand
GGCGGTTCCACCCGTATCCCCGCTGTTCAGGAAGCCGTTAAGGGCATCACCGGCAGCGAAGGCTTCAAGGGCATCAACCCCGACGAGTGCGTTGCTCTGGGCGCTGCCATTCAGGGCGGTGTTCTCACCGGCGACGTCAAGGACGTGGTCCTGCTGGACGTTACGCCCCTGTCCCTGGGCATTGAGACCATGGGCGGTGTGTTCACCCGTCTGATCGACCGCAACACCACCATTCCTACCCGCAAGAGCCAGATCTTCTCCACCGCTGCAGACGGCCAGACTTCCGTTGAAGTTCACGTCCTGCAGGGCGAGCGTGAGATGGCTGCCTACAATAAGAGCCTGGGCCGCTTCCAGCTGTCCGGCATCGCTCCCGCACCCCGCGGTGTTCCTCAGATCGAGGTTGCCTTTGACATCGACGCCAACGGCATCGTAAACGTCTCTGCAAAGGATCTGGGCACCGGCAAGGAGCAGAAGATCGTTATCACCGCTTCCACCAACCTGAGCAAGGAAGACATCGACAAGGCTGTTAAGGAAGCTGAGCAGTTCGCTGAGGAAGACAAGGCCCGCAAGGACGAAGTCGATACCCACAACGCAGCCGATCAGGTTGTTTACCAGACCGAGAAGGCTCTGACCGATCTGGGCGACAAGATCTCCGCCGACGAGAAGGCTTCCATCCAGAGCACCGTTGATAAGCTCAAGGAGCTGAACAAGGGTACCGACCTGGCTGCCATCAAGGCTGCCACCGAGGAAGTTCAGAAGGCTTTCTATGCTGTTTCCGAAAAGCTGTATCAGCAGGCAGGCGGCGCACAGGGTCAGGCACAGGGCCAGCCCGGTGCTCAGCAGCCCGGCGATGACGGCGTGGTTGACGCTGACTACGAGACTGTTGACTAATTGATTCCCAAAGCCCGAGGGGCGGCTGACATGCCGCCCCTCTTGTTCCGTATTTTGACGAATGTGACGGAAAATCGGATGCTTCCGTCGCTTAAGTAAATCTGTTCCGTATTTAAGGGGAAATCCATTATGGCTGAAAATAAACGTGATTATTACGAGGTGCTTGGCGTCGAGAAGACTGCAACACCCGAAGAAATTAAAAAGGCATACCGGAAGCTGGCTATGAAGTACCATCCGGACCGCAACCCCGGCAATGCCGAGGCGGAGGAGAAGTTCAAGGAAGTGGGCGAGGCTTATGAAGTCCTGTCCGATGCCGACAAGCGGCAGCGCTACGATCAGTTCGGCTTCCAGGGAACCGATCCCAATTTCAACCCCGGCGGTTTCGGCGGGGGCTTTGGCGGCTTCGGCGGTTTCGGCGGGTTCGACGATCTGGGCGATATCTTCGGTTCCTTCTTCAACGGCGGCAGCCAGCAGGCTTCCAAGAACGCCCCCAGAAGAGGCGAAAGTGTTGTGGCCCAGTGCGAGCTGACCTTTGAAGAGGCAGCCTTCGGTGCGGAAAAGGAAATCCCTGTTCAGAGAATCGAAGAATGTGCCGCCTGTCATGGCACCGGCTCCGCTGACGGAGCGGTGGAAACCTGTTCCAACTGCCACGGCACCGGCCAGGTACGTACCACCCAGAACTTCATGGGCATGGCGGTTCAGTCCACCGCTACCTGTCCGCACTGCAACGGCCGGGGCAAGATCATCAAGACACCCTGTACCACCTGTCGCGGCAAGGGAAAGGTCCGGCGCAATGTCAAGGTCAAGGTCCGTATTCCCGCCGGTGTGGATAATGGCCAGTCCGTGCGTGCAAGGGGCCAGGGCTGTGTAGGTACCAATGGCGGCCCCGCCGGTGACCTGCTGGTGGAAATCTCCATCAAGTCCCATCCTATTTTCACAAGAGACGGCATGAATGTGCTGTGTGAAGTCCCCATTTCCTTTGCGCAGGCAGCACTGGGCGCCGAGATTCAGGTGCCTACACTGGATGGCAAGGTCAACTACAGCATTCCCGAAGGAACCCAGACCGGTACGGAGTTCGTGCTTCCCGGCAAGGGCATCAGCTTCGGCAGCGGCGGCCGCCGCAGAGGCGACCACAAGTTCACCGTGGTTGTGGAGACACCTACCCGCCTGACCAAGGAGCAGAAGGACCTTCTGCGCCAGCTGGAAGGCGGCCTGGACAAAAACGGTACGCCCAAGCGCAAGAAGTTCATCGACAATCTCAAGGATTTTTTTGACTGATCCGGCAAAGGGGGAGCCATCATGAAACGCACCGATTACATCAGCTGGGACGAGTATTTTATGGGCATCGCCATGCTGGCAGCCAGACGCAGCAAGGACCCCAACACACAGGTTGGCGCATGCATTGTGTCTGAAGACAATATCATCATCTCCACGGGCTACAACGGTATGCCCAAGGGCTGCAGCGACGACGAATATCCCTGGGAACGGGAAGGGGTACAGACCAAGTATCCCTACGTGGTCCATGCCGAACTGAATGCGATCCTCAATGCCAACGGCCGGGATCTGCGGGGAAGCCGGCTGTATGTGGCGCTGTTTCCCTGTAATGAGTGCGCAAAGGCCATTATCCAGAGCGGCGTAAAGGAGGTCATCTACCTGTCCGACAAGTACGCGGATTCTCTGGCGACCATGGCTTCCAAGCGGATGATGGATTCGGCAAAGGTCAAATACACCAGACTCAGAACCGAACACCCCAGCATTACCCTGGATTTTATTCCCGAAGAGGAAAAGTAATTTTTCCGGCGGCTGTCCTGCGGGGCGGCCCGGGATTTTTTCGGAAAAACAGACCGGTGCAGCTTCTGCTGCGCCGGTCTGTTTGTTTGGATATAACGAGCCCCCTGTGCAGCCGCGATGCCGTACAGGGGGCTTTTGGATTGTCCGTATTTACTGGCCTGTTCAGCCGGAATCGGAGGCTGTTTTTATCTGTGCTTGCCCATGAAGAACAGCGCCAGAGTGCCGGGGCCGGAATGGGAGCCGATAACGGCACCGGTGTAGCCGATGAGCACGTTTTTGACACCGTTTTTCTCCCGGATCAGCTTTTCCAGATACTGAGCATCCTCCAGACAGTCGCCGTGGCAGATAAAGGCGGTGCTGTTGTCGTAGTCAGCGCCCAGCTCGTGCATTTTGTCGGCCAGCGCTTCGATGGAGGCCTTTCTGCCCCGGGCCTTGAACATATTGATCAGATGACCGGAATCATCCATGTGCAGCACCGGCTTGATTTTCAGCATGGTGCCTACAATGGCGGTGGCTGCGTTGATGCGGCCGCCCCGCTTGAGGTACATCAGATCGTCCACGGTGAACCAGTGGCACAGGTGGAATTTGTTTTCCTCCACCCAGGCGGTCAGCTCATCCAGCTCCATGCCGGCATCCCGCTTCTGGCAGGCGTACCACACCAGCAGGCCCTGACCCAGAGATGCGCTGCGGCCGTCCACCACGCGGATTTTCCGCTGGGGATACTTGGCTGCCAGCTCGTCCGCGGCGATGACGGCGGACTGATAGGTGGTGCTCAGGCCGGAGGAGAAGGCCAGCGTGAATACATCCCGGCCTTCCTGCAGAATCGGCTCCATGATGCTGATCCAGCCAGCAGGGTTTGCAGCAGAGGTGGAGGCGGATTCTCCGTTGCGCCATGCATCGTACAGCTCGGCAACATCGGCGTTAACGCTGTCGTTGCGGGTAACGCCCCGGAAAGTGACAACAAGGGGAATGACAATCAGATTGAGTTTCTGAATCCACTCTGTCGGCAGGTCGCAGGCAGAGTCGGTAATGATTTGGTAATTGGGCATAGGGATCACACTCCTGAAATAGGTCTCTGTACGTTTTTGGGGACCCGGTTTATTCATATTATAAATGAATTTCTGTAAAAAGTCACGGATTTTTTGCCGAAACTTTTCTAAGCCGGGAGATATTTGCCGGGAAAATCCGGAAAATCAGATCCGGTATAGCCGCTTTCCGTTTTCCATGGTGATGCGCTGGATTTCTTCGGGGGTCATGCCGCGGATTTCTGCCAGCTTTTCTGCCATCCGATAGATGTAGCCGGGGTAATTGCGCCGCCCCCGGAAGGGCTCGGGCGCCATGTAGGGACAGTCCGTTTCCAGAACGATCCGGTCCAGAGGTACGGCGGATGCAGCCTCTACGGCTCTTCTGGCATTTTTGAAGGTCAGAACGCCGGTAAAGCCCACATACCAGCCCCGTCTGATCAGTTCCTGCGCCATATCGGCAGAGCCGGAATAGCAGTGGAACACGCCCTGAACCCGGGGAAATTCGTCCACAATGCTCAGGCAGTCTCCGTGGGCTTCACGGTCGTGGATGATGACCGGCAGATTCAGCTCTTCGGCAAGGGCCATCTGCGCCCGGAAGGCCTGCTGCTGCCGTTCCCGGGGGACATCCTCGTAGTGGTAGTCCAGTCCGATTTCGCCGATTGCCTTGATTTTCGGGTTGTGCAGCACCAGATTCCGGTATTCCTGCAGAACGTCGTCACAGACTTCGTCGGCGGCATCGGGATGGGAGCCGACGGCGGCATAGATCCAGTGGTTTTCGGCAGCCAGAGCGGCGGCGTGCCGGGAGGATTCCAGACTGCAGCCGGGATTCATCAGCAGGCCGATATTTTCCCGGGGCAGGGCCTGCAGCAGAGCCTCCCGGTCCTCATCAAAGGCGGAATCGTCCAGATGGGCATGGGTGTCAAAAAGCATAAAGCTTCTCCTTTTCAGTTGGTAATAATGGCGAGCAGGCACTGATCCCGGCGGAAAACCCGGGGATCGTCCAGCCGGAAGTCCGTGTGGCAGGGATAGCCCCGCAGGCCTTCCCCGGAAAATTTGGCGCTGGCTTCCTTCAGCACCCAGAAGGTCAGCAGGGCGATTCTCGGGTCGTCAGCCTGCCGGAACCGGGCCATTTCCCCGGCAGAAAGGATCTTTTCTGCCAGCGCCGGCCGGATGGGCCGGTCCAGCTCCTCGGCGTCGATGCCGATGGGGGAGCGGCTCAGGGCGCAGAACACCCGCCGGTGGGTGTGAGAAATGGAAAAATGCCAGGGCCCCCGGGAAAAACAGGGCTTTCCCCGTTCTGCGATGACAATGTCCGGCATGGGGTCGGGGCATACGGCGGCATACATCTGGGAAAGCAGCTCCCGGCCTGCCCGGTGACCGGACCTTCCGTTAAGCGGTGCGCTGGAGATCACATACTCACTCATCGGCATCAATGATGTCCGGCCGCTGATCCAGAGGACGGTTGTTGTTGGCCAGCAGTCTGGAAATCAGGTTCAGAATACCCAGAAGCAGGAAAATCAGCCCCATGATCCGGAAAACCAGCCGGGAAGCAGACAGGGGGAAGAAAATCAGGACAACGCCCAGAATCAGCGTGCAGATGGGAATGATCCAGGACCGGCCCACAGACAGGTTGAAATCCCGGAGCCCCTGCAGCTGCAGAAGACCGTTGATGCCCTGAAGAATCAGCAGGATTCCACCGATTTTACCGATGTTTTTTGCCAGCACCATAGGATCTGCCAGCAGATAGATGCCCGGAATCAGCACCAGAACCCCCAGAACAGTGGGCGCAATGCGGACAGGGCTGGAAAGCAGTCCATAGGCGGCTGCGGAAATTGCAGCCAGAATCAGGATCCAGCCGGTGAGCCGTCCCAGCATGGCGGAGGCAACGTCGGGGTCGATCAGCAGCACCAGACCCAGTACAGCCATCAGCAGCGGATACAGGGTTCCGCGGAGCATATGGTACCATTTATGTTGATTCATGGAATCACCTCTTTCAGGATATACTATACCCAAATTTTGCAGGGGTGTCAATTGCAGGTTATGCAGGCGGGGAAGCCTGCATACACTGTTGCAGACGAGGAGGGATGCACATGGAAACAGAGCAGAATTCCCACAGCATTTCGCTTACCGACCGGCGATTGCTGACCATGACCGGCGTGAGCCGGGTGGTGCGCTTTGAGGACAGCGTGGTGGTGGCAGAGACCGGACTGGGCACGCTGATGATTCAGGGAAAGGGACTGAAGCTGCAGAAACTGGCGCCGGAGGGCGGAAACGTGGCTGTGGAGGGCACCATTTCCGCGCTGGTGTACGAGGAACCCAGAACCGGTTATTTCCGGCGGCTGTTCGGATGATGCCGCCGGAAACAGCTTTCCGCCAGATCCTGGCAGCCGTGACGGCAGGGGCAGGACTCGGGCTTGTGTATGATTTCCTGCGGCCCCTTGGCCCGCAAAGGCGGACGCTCCGGGATCTGGTGCTTGTATTTTGCATGTTCCGGGTGCTTGTGTATCTGATTTTTCCGGTCTGCGGCGGAGATTTCCGGCCGGTGCTGCTTCCGGCGGCTGCAGCCGGGTGGCTGCTCTGGAGCGGCACCCTGAGCCGACCGTTTTCGGCAGTTTTCTGCGCTTTCTGGAAGCCGGGAAGGAGATTCTGCAGGTTTTTGCGGAAAGAGATGAAAAAATTTTTGAAAAGAAGCCAAAAAAATGCAACAAATCTCTTTTCTTTCCTTGCAAAATGGGTTACAATATCAAGGAATAATCGTCGGTGTTCCCGACGCAGTTTCGGAGGGAGAACACATGACAGGTCGAAGAAGATCCCGGATGCGGTTCGTATTCCGGCGCAGCAGCAAAGCGCTGAAGGTCATCCTGACGCTGACGATCGTTATGGCGGCGGCAGCACTGCTGACAATGGGCGCTATCCGAAGCGCCGCCGAAAGCGACGCAGAGGCACTCCGGCAGCAGGCCGCTGATCTGGAAAATCAGAATCGGCAGCTTGTGCAGAAGATCAATGACCTGGGCACCCCGCAGAGCGTCAGGCAGATCGCCCGTGAAGAGCTGGATCTGGTGGAACCGGGTACCGTCGTGTTCAAACCCTAATCAATCGGCAAAGTAAAATGGAGGAAACAAATTAAACATGGAGTTAACGGTTGGAGCAATCTTAGAGGGCAAGGTGAAGTCCATCACCAATTTCGGCGCATTTGTGTCACTGCCGGACAACAGTACCGGAATGGTACATATTTCGGAAGTGGCCAATGCCTACGTCAGCGACATTCGCCAGCATCTGACAGAGGGGCAGGACGTAAAGGTTATGGTGATTGGCCTGGACAACGGCAAAATCAACCTGTCCATCAAGCGCCTGGAGCCCAGACCGCAGCGTGAAGGCGGCGCCCCCAGAGGCGGCCAGTTCCGCGGCAACCCCAACAACAATCGGCGTGAAGACCGCGGCGGACAGTATCACCGCTCCGGCAGATCCGAGTCTGCCGCCCCTGCAGCACCCAAAACCCCCGACCAGCTGTTTGAGGAGCGGCTGAAGCAGTTCATGTCTGAATCTGACAGCAAAATTTCCTCCATTCGGCAATATTCTGACCACCGGACAAAAGGAAGCCGCAGAAGATAAGGCAATCCGGGGCGGCTGCACAGGCAGCAGCCCCGGCATTTTTCTGCAGCAGAAACGGAGGAAAAAATGGCAACTGTACTGATTACCGGAGGCTCCCGCGGCATCGGCGCCGCAGCGGTGGAGCTGTTCGCCCGCCGGGGCGATACGGTATTTTTCTTATATGAAAAAAATCATGAGGCAGCGGCCCGTGTCGCGGAGAAAACCGGCGCAGCGGCAATCTGCTGCGATGTTTCCGACGGCACCCAGGTGAAAAAGGCGCTGGCACAGGTGGGGGATGTGGATATCCTGATCTGCAACGCCGGTATCTGCCACTACGGGCTGATGTCCATGATGGACGAAGCGCAGTGGGACCGGATCTTTGATGTCAACGTCAAGGGAATTTTCCACTGTGTCAATGCCTGCATGCCGGGATTCCTGAAAAAGCAGCAGGGCTGTGTTATCACCGTCAGCTCCATGTGGGGCCAGACCGGTGCCTCCTGCGAGGCGGCTTATTCTGCAACCAAGGGGGCGGTCATCAGCCTGACGAAGGCTCTGGCAAAGGAACTGGGCCCCAGCGGTGTCCGGGTCAACTGCGTGGCTCCCGGCGTGATCTGCACAGATATGTGCGCATCTGTGGATCCGCAGATCATGGATCAGCTGCGGGAGGAGACTCCTGTAGGCAGAAACGGAAGGCCGGAGGATGTGGCCCGTGCCATGGCCTATCTGGCGGATGCGGAATTTGTAACCGGACATGTTCTGAGTGTCAATGGCGGCTATATTATTTAAGGAGATAGATAACATGAAAATTGCAATTGCCTGTGATCATGGCGCACTGAATCTGAAAAACGCAGTGTGCAGACACCTGACCGAAAAGGGCTACGAAGTGGTCAACTTCGGAACCGACACCACCGACAGCTGCGATTATCCTGATTTTGCAGGCGAAGCAGCCAAGGCTGTGGCAAACGGCACCTGCGACCGGGGAATCGTGATGTGCACCACCGGCATCGGCGTGTCCATCGCTGCCAACAAGGTCAAGGGCATCCGCTGCGCACTGCTGCACGATCTGATGTCCGCACAGCTGACCCGGCTGCATAACGACACCAACATGATGGCCATGGGCGCCGGCGTAGTGGGCGAAAAGCTGGCTCTGGAGCTGGTGGACACCTGGCTGAACACCGAATTCTCCGGAGATGCCCGTCATGTGCGCCGCATCGAGAAGATGATGGCTCTGGAGAACTGCTGAGCGCCGGACTGACCGAGCAGCAGACGGAGCCGGTTTCTGTACCGGAAAACCCTGATTATAAAGACACAGCAGCACCCTGCCAAACCGGGGCGCTGCTGTGTTTTGCGTAAATCGGGACTTTTTGCGGAAAATGCGGAAAAAAGCGGACGGAGAAATTTCTCCGTCCGCTTCTGCAATTGTGAAAATATCCGGGGCAGGCATCAGCAGAAACGGTAGCCTGCATTCAGAAGCCGGGACAGTGCTGTGTTGGCCTCATCGTCAGAGAATATTCCCGTAAAGCGCTTGTCCACCACCAGAGCTTCCAGCGTCAGCTCCAGATGCCGCTTGTCAGCCAGAACGGCAAAGCCGTCGCTTTCCCGATGACCGCTCAGGCAGCGATGTGCATCCCGCAGTGCGTTCTCCGCAGTCAGCGGGCGCATCCGTACGCCCAGACGGGTGGCTTTTTCCCGGTTGGCCAGGTATGCAGAAATAAACTGCTGTTCCACGTGTTCCATTTTTGGGATCTCCTTTCCGCAGAGAAAACGATTACTTTTCCAGAATCAGGCTGCCGTTCATGGAATTCATGGCTGCGCGGATGTATGCGGCGGCTTCCTCGGCGGTCAGTGTCTGCTGCTCACCGGTGCGCATGTCCTTGACGGAGCATTTGCCTGCGGCGATTTCGTCCTCACCCAGCAGAACTGCAAAGGGAACGCCCAGCTTGTTGGCATAGGCCATTTTCTGCTTGAATTTCTTCTGCTCGCCATAGAGCTGGACCCGCAGACCGGTGGAACGCAGGGCTTCTGACAGGGCGATGGCAGGGGCGGGGTCGTCGGTCATGGGCAGAACCAGTGCGTCGGCAGGTGCGTTGGGCAGCTCGGGATTAAGCAGGCCCTGCTCATCCAGAACGTAGAACAGCCGGGTCAGGCCGATGGAAATGCCCACGCCGGGCAGAGATTTTTCAATATAGTAGCCTGCCAGATTGTCGTAGCGGCCGCCGGAACAGACGGAGCCGATTTCGGGGTGATCCAGCAGGGTGGTTTCGTAGACGGTGCCGGTGTAGTAATCCAGACCTCTTGCGATGGTCAGGTCCACGGCAAAGTTCTCCTCGGGAACGCCGAAGGCAGACAGGTTGGCGGTGACGGCCTTCAGCTCGCTCAGACCCAGGTCGAACAGCTCGTTCCGGCCTGCGTAGCCCTCCAGAGCCTCCATGACGGCGGCATTGGAACCGGAAATGGCGATGAATCTGAGAATTTCGTCTGCCTGCTCCTGTGTCAGGCTGCAGTCGTCGATCAGGATGGCCCGGACCTTGTCGGCACCGATCTTGTCGAGCTTGTCAACGGTGCGCATGATCTCGCCGCTCTGCTCGGTCAGGCCCAGCATGGCGTAGAAGCCGTTGAGGATTTTCCGGTTGTTGACCCGGATCTGGAAGCGGCTCAGACCGAAGCCCCGGAAGACCTTGTAGATGATGGCGGGAATTTCGGCTTCGTTGAGGATGTCCAGCTTGCCGTCACCGATGATGTCGATGTCGGCCTGATAAAATTCACGGAAGCGGCCTCTCTGTGCCCGTTCGCCCCGGTAGACCTTGCTGATCTGGAACCGGCGGAAGGGGAAGGCAAGCTCGTTGCAGTGCAGGGCCACATATTTGGCCAGAGGCACAGTCAGATCGAAGCGCAGGGCCAGATCGCTGTCGCCCTTCTGGAAGCGGTAGATCTGCTTTTCGGTTTCTCCGCCGCCTTTTGCCAGCAGAATCTGGGCATCTTCGATGGCGGGGGTGTCCAGGGGCGCAAAGCCGTAGGAGGCGTAGGTGCTGCGCAGGACTTCTGTCATTCGCTCAAACTGAATCTGCTTGCCGGGCAGAAGCTCCATAAAACCGGACAGGGTCCGGGGTTTGATAATTTCCATTGTCAAAAATTCCTTTCAAAATAGTGGGGAAAAACAAGCCGCCCGGCCGATTGGCAGAGCGGCTGATAAATCAGTATTTGGATTTGCTGTGGAGCATTTCTCTCCAGTCAAGATCGCCTCTCTGCAGGCCCATGATGAACATCTCGGCGCTGGCAAGATTTGTGGCAATGGGCACATTATGCTTGTCGCAGTAACGGATGGTTTCAATCATCTGGGCATCATCCCAGGGATCGGTGGTGTTCGGGTCGGTGAACAGGAGTACCAGATCGATCTCATTGTAGGCAATCCGGGCGTTGATCTGCTGATGGCCACCCTGTTTGTGGGAAAGCAGGAGGGTGATGGGCAGACCCGTATTGTCTCCGATCAGGCGACCGGTTGTAGCGGTTGCGTACAGATCATGTTTGGCCAGCACGCTCTTGTAGGCAGTGCAGAACTGAACCATGAGCTCCTTTTTTTTATCGTGTGCCAAAAAAGCGATATTCACAGCGGTCACTCCTTAATGTATTACCGGATAGAAATGGGCACCGGTTTGCCCTGAATGCGTTTTGCGATGCACCGGCAGGCCCTGGCTGCGGGACTGCGGCGGGAATAAGCCAGCAGGGACTTTCCAAAGGCGGCAGACAGCGTGATGTTGGGATCCTCGGGGACCACGCCGATCAGAGGAAGTCCGGCGGTGTCCATGATATCATCGATGGTGACGTCCATGGAGCTGACCATTTTCCGGTTGATGCGGTTGACCACAAGCCGGATGTTGGATTTTCCCATAAGCTCCAGAATTTCGGAGCAGCGGGCGGCATCCCGCACGGCTGCGGGGTCTGCGCCGGTAACCAGCAGAACTCTGTCTGCAAACCGGGCTGCCAGACGGAAGCCTGCATCCACACCGGCAGGAGCGTCGAGAAAAACATAGTCAAAGGATTTTCTGCAGCTGTGCAGCATGGCGTGGAACGCATCGGGATCCACGGCCTCGGCTTCCTTATTTACAGGTGCAGTCAGAAAATGCAGATTGGGATAGTCGGGATGGACAGCGCACTGCTCCAGAGAATAGGAGCCCTCGCTGATGTCGAGAAACGACAGCGCCCCGCAGTCGGACATTCCCAGGGAGATATCCAGATTCCGCAGACCCACGTCGCAGTCGATACACAGAACATGCTCGCCCAGCTCGGCAAGTGCAACGGCGATGCCTGCGCAGACGGAAGTTTTTCCGGTTCCGCCCTTTCCGGACAAAACTCCGATCAGTTCGCCCACAAGGCATACACCTCCCCCTTTATAATTTCCATTCCCATTATAAAGGAATATCGCACAAATAGCAAGAGCAAAAACAGGAAATTGATATGGAATTTCATCAGAATATACAAAAAACCTCGAAACAGGTAATCAAAAACCGAATTCGGACCGGGGGAATGGGCCGAATTTTCAAATTCATAATTTTTTTACTAAAAAAACACAATTGCCTCTTGCTTTTTCCGAACAGGTGGGTTATGATATGTTAGCACTCAGAGAGAGTGAGTGCTAAACAACGTAGACACAGCAGGAGAGCTTCGGCTGATACCTGCGCCTAAATATTCATATGGAGGAATTTGTTATGAAACTGAAGCCTATGGCAGACAATATCCTGCTCAAGCAGGCACAGGCCCGTGAAACCACCGCTTCCGGTATCATCCTGGCCAGCACCAGCAAGGAAAAGCCCATGATTTATGAGGTCGTTTCCGCAGGCCCCGGTACCAAGGAAGTTACCGTCACCGTTAAGCCCGGCGACAAGGTCGTTGTCGGTAATTTCTCCGGCAGCGAAATCAAGCTGGACGGCGAAGACTACAAGTTTGTCAAGCAGGAAGACATCCTGGCTGTCGTGACTGAGTAATTAGGAGGAAGTAATTATGTCCAAGATGATTGTTTACGGCGAAGAAGCACGCAAGAAGCTGCAGAGCGGCATCGACCAGCTGGCAGATACTGTTAAGGTTACTATGGGACCCAAGGGCCGCAATGTGGTTCTGGGCAAGAAGTACGGCGCACCCCTGATCACCAACGACGGCGTGACCATTGCAAAGGAAGTTGAACTGGAAGATCCCTTCGAGAATATGGGTGCTCAGCTGATTCGTCAGGTAGCAACCAGAACCAACGATATTGCCGGTGACGGCACCACCACCGCAACCCTGCTGGCTCAGGCCATTACCCGTGAGGGCCTGAAGAACCTGTCCGCAGGCGCAAACCCCATGGTCATGCGCAAGGGCATCGAGAAGGCTGTTGATGCAGCTGTTGAGGCAATCAAGGAGCATTCCGTTCCTGTCAACGGCTCCGAGGATATCGCCCGGGTCGGTACCGTCTCTTCCGGCGACGAGGGCATCGGCGATCTGATTGCCGAGGCTATGGAGAAGGTCGGCACCGAAGGTGTTATCACCATCGAAGAGTCCAAGACCGCTGAGACCGGCCTGGATGTGGTCGAAGGTATGCAGTTCGACCGCGGCTATATCTCCCCCTACATGGTTACCGATACCGACAAGATGGAAGCTGTCATCGACGACGCTTACCTGCTGATTACCGATAAGAAGATTTCCTCCATTCAGGAGATCCTGCCCATCCTGGAGCCCATTGTCAAGGCTGGCCGCAAGCTGGTCATCATCGCTGAGGATGTGGAAGGCGACGCTCTGGCAACGCTGCTGCTGAACCGTCTGCAGGGCCGCTTCAACGTGGTCTGCGTCAAGGCTCCCGGCTTCGGCGACCGCCGCAGAGAGATGCTGCAGGATATCGCAGTCCTCACCGGCGGCAATGTGATCTCCAGCCAGCTGAGCATGGAGCTGAATCAGACTCAGATGAGCGATCTGGGTCACTGCCGTCAGGTCGTTGTCACCAAGGACAACACGACGATCGTTGACGGCGACGGCAACTCCGAGGAGATTGCTGCCCGTGCAAACAGCATCCGCGCTTCCATCGCTACCACCACCTCCGACTATGACCGCGAGAAGCTTCAGGAGAGACTGGCAAAGCTGTCCGGCGGCGTAGCTGTCATCAAGGTTGGCGCTCAGACCGAGGTTGCCATGAAGGAACTGAAGCTGCGTGTGGAAGACGCTCTGAATGCTACCCGTGCAGCTGTTGAAGAGGGCATCGTTGCCGGCGGCGGTACCGCTCAGGTCAACGCCATTGCCGCTGTTGAGAAGCTCATCACCAAGCTGTCCGGCGACGAGAAGACCGGTGCAAAGATCGTTGCTACTGCTCTGCAGGCTCCTGTCCGCCAGATCGCCGAGAACGCCGGTGTGGATGGCTCCGTTGTCTTTGAGAAGATCAGAAACTCCAGAAAGATCGGCTACGGCTATGATGCATACAGCGAGACCTACGTGGACATGATCGGCGCAGGCATCGTTGACCCCACCAAGGTTACCCGTTCCTCTCTGGAGAACGCAGCTTCCATCGCATCCTGCGTGCTGACCACCGAGTCCCTGGTTGTGGACAAGCCCGATCCCGCAGCTGACGCAGCAGCCGCTGCTGCAGCAGGCGCTCAGGCCGGCGGAATGTATTAATTCCCGGCTTTGATCCGGATACCGTAAAAATTTCAAAAGGAGCAGTACCTCTTCGGCGGTACTGCTCCTTTTTTTGTTCCGAAAGACCTGTGAGAAAGAACAAAACGAACCGATCCGTGCACCCGGAACAGTCGCCGGAAGGAACACTGAAAAGGTCCCTGTTTTGGCAGAAAACCGGAAAAACCGGCAGATTTCCACCGCCGAAACGAACCTGTAAAAATTTAATGCATCTAACAAAAATTCTATTGACAAACGTGATCGAAAGTGATATTCTCTTATCAGTACTTAATTACCGAATAAAAGTTAAGTACGCAAATAAATGTGCGGTGAGCCACTGCAACGGCAGCTGCACAAGTTCCATGTATGGGCTGAGCCACTATAACGGCAGGCACCAACTTATTACAAGGAGATTTTAAAAATGGAATTCAAAACTGACATCGAAATCGCACAGGAAACCGAAATGAGCCCCATCACCGAAGTCGCTGCCAAGGCCGGCATCGACGAGAAGTACCTGGAGCAGTACGGCAAGTACAAGGCAAAGGTTGACTACAACCTCCTCAATGAGGTTGACCGTCCCAACGGCAAGCTGATCCTGGTTACCGCCATCAACCCCACTCCTGCCGGCGAAGGCAAGACCACCACTACTGTTGGTCTGGCAGACGCTATGCGCAGAATGGACAAGAACGTTCTGGTTGCTCTGCGTGAGCCCTCTCTGGGACCCGTTTTCGGCGTCAAGGGCGGTGCAGCAGGCGGCGGTCACGCTCAGGTTGTTCCCATGGAGGACATCAACCTGCACTTCACCGGCGACTTCCACGCCATCGGTGCAGCAAACAATCTGCTGGCTGCTATGCTCGATAACCATATTTACCAGGGTAACGCTCTGGGTATCGACCCCCGTCAGATCACCTGGCGCCGTTGTGTCGATATGAACGACCGTCAGCTGAGAAACGTTGTTGACGGCCTGGGCGGAAAGACCAACGGTATGCCCCGTGAGGACGGCTACGATATCACCGTCGCTTCCGAGGTCATGGCTGTTCTGTGTCTGGCTTCCGACATCACCGACCTGAAGGAGCGTCTGGCTCGTCTGGTCGTTGCCTACACCCGTGACGGCAAGCCCGTTACCGCCGGTGACCTGAATGCACAGGGCGCTATGGCTGCTCTGCTGAAGGATGCTCTGAAGCCCAACCTGGTTCAGACTCTGGAGCACAATCCCGCATTCGTACATGGCGGACCTTTCGCCAACATCGCTCACGGCTGTAACTCTCTGACCGCTACCAAGATCGCTCTGCGGCTGTCCGACTACACCATTACCGAGGCCGGCTTCGGTGCTGACCTGGGCGCTGAGAAGTTCCTGGACATCAAGTGCCGTATGGGTAACCTGCATCCCGACTGCGTGGTTCTGGTTGCCACTGCCCGCGCTCTGAAGTACAACGGCGGCGTGCCCAAGGCTGAGACCTCCAAGGAAAACCTGGAAGCTCTGGAAAAGGGCCTGCCCAACCTGCTGCAGCATGTTGAGAACATCACCAAGGTCTACAAGCTGCCCTGCGTAGTTGCCATCAACCGCTTCCCCACCGACACCGAGGCTGAGCTGAAGCTCATCGAAGAGAAGTGCAAGGCTCTGGGTGTCAACGTGGCTCTGTCCGAAGTCTGGGGCAAGGGCGGCGAAGGCGGCATCGAGCTGGCCAAGGAAGTCATCCGTCTGTGCGAGCAGCCCAACGACTTCACCTTCGCTTACGAGCTGGATCTGTCCATCAAGGAAAAGATCGAAGCCATTGCCAAGAAGATTTACCACGCTGACGGCGTAAACTTCACCGCCAACGTTGAAAAGCAGATCAAGACTCTGACCGAGCTGGGCTACGACAAGATGCCCATCTGCATGGCAAAGACCCAGTATTCCTTCTCTGACGATCAGACCAAGCTGGGTGCTCCCAAGAACTTCACCATCACCGTCCGCAACATCAAGGTTTCCGCAGGTGCCGGCTTCCTGGTTGCTCTGACCGGTGAGATCATGACCATGCCCGGTCTGCCCAAGGTCCCCGCTGCCGAGCGCATCGATGTGGACGCAACCGGTAAGATCTCTGGCCTGTTCTGATTCGGAAAAAATCCTGTAAGCACAGGCGGCATCCCCGCCTGTGCTTTTTTCAGTGGGCAGTCTGCGGAAAAAGCTGGACCTCAGGGGAAAAATCTGGTATGATGAAAAGGTCCCTCAGCGGGACCAAAATGCAGAACAGACAGACGAGGCAAGACCTTGATTCTGCAATGCTTACTTTTAGGAGGAAGTTTTATTATGGATATGACTCTGGAATCCTGCCGGAGATTTGTGGAAGTGCTGGCATCCGATGCGCCCGCTCCCGGCGGCGGCGGTGCTGCTGCGCTGGTGGGTGCTGTGGGTACGGCTCTGGGCAACATGGTCGGTTCTCTGACCGTCGGCAAGAAGAAATATGCAGATGTTCAGGACGAAATCCTGGCACTGAAGGCAAAGTGCGATGCCCTGCAGAAGGAACTGCTGGATCAGGTGGAGGCCGATGACATCGGCTTTGTTCCTCTGGCAAAGGCTTACGGCATTCCCAAGGATGACCCCAACCGGGCTCAGATTCTGGAGGAAGCCACGGTTACCGCATGCAAGGTTCCCATGCACATCATGGAGCTGTGCTGCGAGGCCATCGACTGCGTCGCCGTGTTTGCGCAGAAGGGCTCCCGGCTGGCGGTTTCCGATGCCGGCTGTGCAGCTGTCTGCTGCAAGGCTGCCCTGCAGGCTGCATCCCTGAATGTATTTATCAACACCAAGAGCCTGAAAAACAGAGACGTGGCTGAGGAACTCAACCGCCATGCCAATGTGATGCTCAACAAATACTGCGGCCTGGCAGACGATATCTTTGCGGATGTCCGCAAGAATTTCGACTGATCCGCCCCTTTCCCGTCGGCGGATGCCGGCAAAAGACAAATATTTTGGAGGAATTTGAATTATGGCAAAGCTGCTGCTTGGTAAGGAAGTTACCGATGCTCTGAATGCAAATCTGCAGACCCGTACTGCTGCACTGCGGGAAAAGGGAATCACCCCCACTCTGGGAATCATCCGTGTGGGCGCAAATCCCAGTGACCTGTCCTACGAAAAGGGTGCGCTGAAGCGTGCCGAACTGGTGGGCGTGGAAGTCAAGAAGTTCGAGCTGGCTGAGGATGCTTCCAAGGAGGAAGTTCTGGCGGTTATCGATCAGGTCAATGCCGATGCATCCATCCATGGCGTGCTGATGTTCCGTCCGCTGCCCAGACACCTGAAGGCAGACCAGAACGAGATCTGCAACCGTCTGGACCCCAGAAAAGACGTGGACTGCATGACCCATATGTCCAACGCAGGCGTATTTGAGGGCCTGAATGATCTGGGCTTCGCACCCTGTACCCCCGCAGCCTGCATGGAGATTCTGGATTTCTACGGCATCGACTGCAAGGGCAAGAGCGCAGCTGTGATCGGCCGCTCCCTGGTTGTCGGCAAGCCCGCTGCCATGATGCTCATGGGCAAGAACGCCACCGTCACCACCTGCCACACCAAGACCGTCAACACCGCTGAGATCTGCCGCAATTCCGACATCATCGTTTCCGCAGCCGGTGTGCTCAACTCCCTGACCAAGGACTATGTCCGTCCCGGCCAGGTGGTTATCGACGTTTCCATCAACTGGGATGAAAACAAGATCAACGCCAAGGGCGGCAAGGGCGGTATCGCCGGCGATGCAAAGTTCGACGAGGTCGAGCCCATTGTCGAGGCCATCACCCCCGTTCCCGGCGGTGTCGGCTCCGTGACCACCAGCGTTCTGATGAAGCATGTTGTGGAAGCTGCCGAGCGTCTGTAAAATAGAACCGGCACTCCCTGATGATTTGTTGAGGAGGCAGTATTAGCTATGAATAAGGTTTTGAATGTGTTTTCACCCGCAGAGGCTGCGGAGAATTATGCAAACACCAGCGTTAAGAAGTCACAGGTTCCTGTCGTAAAGGGTCTGCTGCTGGCTATCCTGGCAGGCGCTCTGATTGCATTTCCCGGCGCGGTTACCAATATGGCAGGCTACGGCCTGGAAAATAACAGTATCATCCGTGTCCTGTCCGGTCTGCTGTTCGCATTCGGACTGGGTATGGTGATTCTGTCCGGTGCAGAGCTGTTCACCGGCAATACGCTGATGACCATTGGTCTGCTGGACCGCCGGGTAAAGCTGCTGAAGGTTCTTCGGAACTGGCTGATTGTCTATATCGGCAACTTCGCAGGTTCTCTTCTGATTGCCGTGGTCTGTGCCAAGTTTGGCTGGGTCGGCGCCGGAAACGGTGCCCTGGCAGTGTACTCCATGAAGGTGGCTGTGGGCAAGATGACCATGCCGTTTGCAAATGCATTCTTCATGGGTATTCTGTGTAACATTCTGGTGACTCTGGGTGTGCTGTTCTCACTGTCTGCGCAGGACGTGACCGGCCGGATCCTGGGTGCCTATACACCTGTGGCATTCTTCGTGATCTGCGGTTTCAACCACTCCATTGCGGATATGTTCTACTGCACGCTGGGCCTGTTCTGCAAGGCACAGTATGCTTCTCAGGCTGCCGCTGCCGGTGTAGCCGTGGAAAATCTGACCTGGGGCAACTACTTCCTGGGCAATATGCTGCCCGTTACGCTGGGCAATCTGCTCGGCGGCGCGATTGTGGGCTTTATCTTCTGGTACTGCAATCTTAAAGGCAGCAAGAAAGCACAGTAATCGAATATAAAACTTTAAAAGCTGAGAAAACATCTGTTTTCTCAGCTTTTTTATGGAGATTTTCCCGAAAGTCTGCTTGCCCGGAACGGGAAAATCTAGTCCGCCAGTGACCCCAGCAGCTCCAGAACCACCCGGCAGTGTGCTCTGCTCTCTGCAGCCAGCTCCCGGTAAACCGGTCCGAACCGGGAATCGGCATACCGGGCTTCGCAGGCGGCAAGCGCCTGCAGTTCGCTGGCACAGCACTGCTGCAGCAGTTCCGCCGCCGATGCCTGCCGGGACGAAATGGGCTGAATCCCGGGACATACCCCCGTAATCAGGCAGTAAATCCCGTTGAGACAGTTGGCGTGGGCGATGTTTTCCCAGAACATATGCTTCAGCTTTTCGCCGCAGCTGTCCGGAAGCTCACCCAGAAGTTTCCGGTAAATGGCGGCAGTGGTCCGCTTTTCACAGATCATCGCCGGAATTCCTGCTGCGTCCCGCAGTGTGGACGCAGCAGTTTTTGTCATCCGTTCCATGCTTACATACCTCCTATCCGGGGCAGAACAGGCCAGTCCCCGCGTGGCCTGATGTATAGCCGCCGGGTCCCGGGAGCAAGGGTGAAGCTGCACCGTTCCTCACCGTTTTCCAGCAGTCGGTAGCTGCCCGGACGAATGCCGGTGATGGTTGCTTCCCCGGACCTGGAATTCTCGGGATCATAAACGACCCGGATGGTTTTCAGCATATCCTCTCCCTGCAGGTCATAGTAGTATGTAGCCGGCATCGGTCCGGCCGGACACCGGACGGTTACAGAACAGCCCTGCATCAGCGAGAAGAGAAGTACCAGCCCCGAAAGCACCATGGACAGAATAAACGACAGAAATTTTTCCATTGTATCCACCCCCGGATTGAGTATAACGGGTATGCGATGGGGTTTTCCTGCATAATCTGTCGCAGATGGGAAAAACCGTTGAAAAACGGCCTTTTCATTTGCGCTCAAATGTGCTATAATGAAAAAAATACATACAGGGAGAGGAACCGCCATGCCCCGTACTTCCAACAAGCCGGAAATGATTATGGAATATGTCAACCAGTTTACTGCAGAAAACGGATATGCCCCGTCTGTCCGGGAAATCGGAGAGGCAGTAGGACTTCGGTCCACGGCATCTGTCAGCTATCATCTGCAGCAGCTGCGGGAAAAGGGGCTGCTGCGTTCGCCGGATGCAAAGGGCAGAAAGCGGGCGGTTGTGGCCAGTACCCGGCCCGGTCAGATCCCTGTGGTGGGTGTGGTTACGGCCGGCGTTCCCATCCTGGCTGTGGAAAATCAGGAGGGAACCATTGCCTGGGACGGTGATCCCAGCTGCTTTGCCCTGCGTGTCCGGGGCGACAGCATGATCGGTGCCGGAATTCTCAGCGGAGACAAGGTGGTTGTGCGTCCCCAGCAGACAGCCGACGACGGACAGATTGTGGTGGCCCGGATCGGCGACGAGGCTACGGTCAAGCGCCTGCGCAGGAGAAACGGGGAAATCTGGCTCATGCCGGAGAACAGCGACTACGAACCCATCGACGGTTCTGAGGCAGAATTGATCGGTCTTGTGAAAGCGGTCATTCGGGAATATTAACAAAAAGCGCAGGGAAAATAATCCCTGCGCTGTTATTTTTTGTAGCAAAAAGTTGAAAAAGAGCAAAGTAACATTTGAATTTGTAAAACTGTTTGATTTCCGATTTGAACTATGCTATACTAGCGGGGTCATGAAAGGAATCGAGAAGAATGATGAAAATGAAGTCCCGTTTGGAACGATGAAAGGGGTATACGAATGTCTCACAAGTTTGTTTATCTATTCACAGAAGGCAATGGAAAAATGCGGGAGCTCCTGGGTGGAAAAGGCGCAAATCTGGCTGAGATGACCAATCTTGGCTTGCCTGTCCCTCAGGGGTTTACTATTTCTACGGAAGCCTGCACCCAGTATTATGAGGACGGCCGCCGCATTAACGATGAAATTCGCGGACAGATCATGGAATACATCGGCAAAATGGAACAGATCACCGGAAAGAAGTTCGGAGATCTGGAAAATCCGCTGCTGGTTTCTGTCCGTTCCGGTGCCCGCGCTTCCATGCCCGGCATGATGGATACCATTCTGAACCTCGGCCTGAATGAGCAGGTTGTGGAAGTCATGGCTGCAAAGTCCGGAAATCCCCGCTGGGCCTATGACTGCTACCGCCGGTTCATCCAGATGTTCTCCGATGTGGTCATGGAGGTGGGCAAAAAATATTTTGAAAAGCTCATTGACCAGATGAAGGAACGCAAGGGAGTTCAGTACGATAATGAACTGACTGCCGAAGACCTGAAGGAGCTTGCAGAGCAGTTCAAGGCCGAATATAAGGCCCAGCTGGGAACTGACTTCCCCAGCGATCCCAAAGAGCAGCTGTTCAAGGCCATCGAGGCAGTGTTCCGCTCCTGGGACAATCCCCGGGCCAATGTCTACCGCATGGACCACGACATTCCCTATTCCTGGGGCACTGCCGTCAACGTGCAGATGATGGCATTCGGAAATCTGGGCGATACTTCCGGTACAGGCGTGGCCTTTACCAGGAACCCGGCTACCGGAGAAAAGGGCCTGATGGGTGAGTTCCTGATGAACGCACAGGGCGAAGACGTTGTGGCCGGTGTCCGCACCCCCATGCCGATTGCAAAGATGGAGGAGATTCTGCCTGAAGTCTACACCCAGTTCCTGGACGTATGCCGGACGCTGGAAAATCACTACCGGGATATGCAGGATATGGAGTTTACCATTGAGGACAAAAAGCTCTATATGCTTCAGACCCGCAATGGCAAGCGCACCGCAGCTGCCGCCATCAAGATTGCCTGCGATCTGATCGACGAGGGCATGATTTCGGAAAAGGAAGCCCTGATGCAGATCGATGCCAAGTCTCTGGATATGCTGCTGCATCCTCAGTTCGATCCGGCTGCACTGAAGAAGGCTGTGGCTGTGGAAAAGGGCATCGCCGCTTCTCCCGGAGCCGCTGCCGGTACCATCGTCTTTACGGCAGAGGATGCCGTGGAGCAGGGCAAAAAGGGCGAGAAGGTAGTCCTGGTCCGTCTGGAAACCTCCCCTGAGGATATCGAGGGAATGAAATATGCACAGGGTATTCTGACAGTCCGCGGCGGTCAGACCTCTCATGCGGCTGTGGTGGCCCGCGGCATGGGCACCTGCTGTGTCTCCGGCTGCGGTCATATCAAAATGGACGAGGAGAACAAGTGCTTTACCCTCCACGGAAAGACCTACCGGGAAGGTGATGTGCTGTCGCTGGACGGCTCTACCGGCTGTATTTATGACACTCTGATCCCCACCGTCCCGGCAGATCCCAACTCCGGCTACTTCGGCCGCATTATGGATCTGGCTGACAAATACAAGAAGCTGGGTGTGCGCACCAATGCGGATACCCCTGCTGATGCCAGACAGGCAGCAGCTTTCGGCGCACAGGGCATCGGCCTGTGCCGCACCGAGCACATGTTCTTTGATCCGACAAGAATCGGTGCGTTCCGGGAAATGATCTGTGCAGAAACCGTTGAGGAACGGGAAAATGCACTTGCCAAGATCGAACCTATGCAGCAGGCTGACTTTGAGGGTCTGTTCGAGGCACTGGGCGGCTATCCTGTAACCATCCGCTTCCTGGATCCGCCTCTGCACGAGTTTGTTCCCACGGATGAGTACGACATCGAGGCACTGGCAGCAACCCAGGGAAAGAGCGTAGCCTATATTAAGCAGGTCATCAGCGATCTGCACGAATTCAATCCCATGATGGGCCACCGCGGCTGCCGTCTGGCGGTCACCTATCCTGAAATTGCCGCTATGCAGACCAGAGCCGTGATCAAGGCTGCACTGGCTGTGCAGAGCCGCCATGCAGACTGGACTATCGTTCCGGAAATCATGATCCCGCTGACGGGTGAGGTTCGGGAGCTGAAGTTTGTAAAGAGCGTGGTGGTCAATACAGCGGATGCAGTTATTGCCGAATCCAGTGCTGAACTGAAATACGAGGTCGGCACCATGATGGAGATTCCCCGTGCCTGCCTGACTGCGGATGAGATTGCCCGGGAAGCAGATTTCTTCTGTTTCGGTACCAATGACCTGACCCAGATGACCTTCGGCTTCTCCCGTGACGATGCGGGCAAATTCCTGCCGGCCTATTATGCCAATAAGGTCTATGAATCCGATCCGTTTGCCCGGCTGGATACCAACGGCGTAGGCAAGTTGATGGATATGGCAATCAAACTGGGTACCAAGGTACGCCCGGATCTGCACTGCGGCATCTGCGGTGAGCACGGCGGCGATCCCAGCTCCATCGAGTTCTGCCATAAAATCGGGCTGGACTATGTTTCCTGCTCGCCTTACCGGGTTCCCATTGCCCGCCTGGCCGCCGCGCAGGCTGCCATCCGCAGTGGGGAGGTCTGATCTGTACTTTAAGTTTTCCGTTAATTTTGAGGAAGCCTTAAAATACAGATACGAAAACGGTCAGATGCTACACCGCTGTCAGCGGCAGGATCTAGCCTGTGTGATCTATATCTAAATTGCAAATCGCCTGCCGGCTTTTCCGGCAGGCGATTTTTCAAATTGATTCATCAAAGTTACCCCTGTTCTGCAGAGGAGGAAAGGAATAGTTTCCGGATTCGTATTTACCGGTACACTTCTTGAACCTTTTTGCCGCTGCTCCATAACGAAACATCCTCGTTTTTTCTGTCATACAGGAAATGGGGGGCATATTGGAAGTTTATTGTCGGTTTGAACCACCGATATAGCTGATGGTTGTGCTTTTGGGCCGACATGCCGAAAAAAGATGAATCTGGAAACCGAAAGTATGTAGCTGAGTGGATTTTGAACGTCCCCCCATTTGTGTGATTGCATGATTTGCAGTCCGATAGATGGGGGCGTTTTTGCTTGAAGGTGCCTGTGATGAATGTTATATGTGGAAATTTAAAAACCTGATTGCCACAACAGCGTCAAGAATGGCGACAAGCATAGAATGATGCTGATTTGTAAAGTTACAGAAAATACCAAATTTTAAAAGCAAAAAGGCGAAATGCCCAAAAACGCGGAATGATTTCATGTAATTTGTACAAATCCGAGACAAATATTCAAAATACTATTGACTTCATACAAAAATGTAAGTATCCTTATGAATACAGGAAAGTTACAAAATGAATTTCAAGGTTGGAGCTTATCAACAGAGTATCATGAAGGAGGAAAATACAAATGAAAAAAGAAAACAAGAAACCTTGCATTAGAAGAGTATTTGCTCTTGTCCTAACGGCTGTGCTCATGTTTACCTTCACTGGTTGCGGAGCCAAGGAGAAAAAGAAGGACGATCATCACTATGAACTGGCAACCTGGGCTGCAGGTACAGAACTGCAGGAGTTTAAGGCTGTGATTGATAAAGTCAATGAGGAAGCTGCTGGCAAGTACACCATTGAACTGTTCAGCATTCCCTCTGACTACTACATCAAGATTGCTTCTCGGATTGCTGCCAAGAACGCACCTGATATGTTTTGGCTGACCCAGGAACTGATTTCCAAGTATGCAGATATGGGCGCAATCGTCGACATTACAGAACAGCTCAAAGCCAGTGAGACACTGAATGCCGATTCGTTCTATGAAGGTACTTTGGCATCTGCCACCTACAATGGCTCCTACTGGGGTCATCCCTGGATTGCAAATCCTATGATTATTTATTACAACAAGACCATGCTTGAGGAACTGGGCATCCCCTGTCCAACTGAACAGGATGACTGGACCTGGGCTGAGTTTATTGATCTCTGCCGTGAGATTACCGGTAAAACCTACCGCGATAAACAGGTATATGGCACTATTGTCGATGGCTGGCCTAATATTGAGACCTTCATTTGGGCAGGCGGCGGCGATATCATTGCTGAAGATAACACCACTGTTACTATTGACACTCCCGAAGTTGCCAAGGGCCTGTCCTATCTGCAGACTTTGCTGACTGAGGGGCTGACTCCCCGCTATGCAGAAGTTTCCAGCATGGGCTCCAACAACGTCTGGTTTGAAAAGCAGCGCGTTGCAATGTACTTCGGCGGCGTTCAGGACGGCTTCGAAAAAAAAGTAAGCGAGCTGCCTGAGGATGAACAGTTTGAAATCGGATATGCACCGATGCCTGTGTGTGATGATGGTCGTGCATCTAGCTTTGACTGGACTGCGTCTACTGTCCTGTCTGCACAGTGCAAAGATGACCCCGTTGCATACGAGGCAATGGAGGCTGTTACCCGTGGCATTTTTGAGTGGAAGATTGTTGCACCTGTAAAGGGAAAAATCGACAAAGTGGCAGAGCTGTATCCTGAAAAGGCGGGTGCGTTGCCCACCATCGAGTACACCGTGGATAATGCCAGAAGTGCTCACTATACTCCGGAGTGGTCTGAAATCAACTCTGGCCTTTGGTATGATTTGTATGTGGCAATGCTGAATGATCCTACACTGGATTATGAGCCCATTCTGAAAAATTTGCAGAGTCTTGCTGAATCTTTGATAGCAGAAAGAGGATAATTTGTTATGAGGAATCAGAATAAGCTTGGCTGGCTGTTTATATCGCCGAGAATTATCGGACATATTGTATTTGGTTTGATTCCGATTATTGCATCTATATATATCAGTATGACAGACTGGAATATAGTGGGCAATGCCGAGTTCATTGGATTTGATAATTACCGTAAGCTGTTTCAGTCGAAAGATTTTTATAATAGTCTTTGGGTTACGATTCGCTATGCAATCTGTGCGATCCCCCTTTCAATTGCGACTGCAGTCATTATTGCAATCCTGCTCAACAAACAGCGCCGCGGCACACCTGTGTATCGTGTTATCTATTATATGCCTGCAATTGTGTCCGGCGTTGCTGTTGCAGTTGTGTTTAAGTGGATTCTTGATCCCAGCTATGGCTTGCTGAATGGATTTCTGCGTGTGTTCAATATCCATGGACCTGACTGGCTGTACGACCCTGACTGGGTATTGCCTTCCTACCTCATTATGGCGGTATGGGGTGCTGGTGGCGGCTTGCTTACCTATTTGGCTGCGCTGAAGGATATTCCTCAGGATTTGTACGATGCAGCAATGATTGATGGCGCCAACGCATTTAAGCGCGTGATTCATGTTACGCTGCCTCTGATGACCCCAATCATTTTCTACAATCTGATTCTGGGTATCATTGGATCCTTCCGTAAATTTACAGATGCTTATGTCTTGGGCGGTGCCGGCAAGGAAGCTGACTTCTACATGGTAAATCTGTATAATGAAGCATTCAGCCGTTATCACATGGGTTATGCAACTGCGTTGGCATGGGTACTGTTTGTAGTTATCCTGCTGCTGTCCATTGTTGTCAACATAACCAAGAAATATTGGGTTTATAGTGAGGTGGACTGAGGTGAAGGGCAGAAAAAAGATTAAGACAAGTAATATTGCGTGGTATGTTGTGATGAGCCTTGGTGCCATTCTCATGATGATGCCTTTTGCGTGGATGGTCAGCACCAGCTTTAAAGTGGAGGGTGAAATCTTCACCGGCGCAATTCACTGGATTCCCCGCAGACCGACATTTGATAACTATAAGCGGGCCTTGGAAATTGTTCATATTGTAAAATATATGGGAAACACATTTCTGATTGCAGGCCTTAAGATCATTGGCGAGGTCTTTACTTCTGCACTGGTCGCATTCGGTTATTCTCGGTTTAAGTTCAAAGGGCGCGATTTCATGTTTATGGTCATGCTGGCAACTATGATGCTGCCTGGTGAGGTTACTTTGATTCCCACCTTTATCGCATGGTCTTCCCTGGGATTCGCTGACAGCTATGTTCCTCTTGTTCTTCCTGCATTCTTCGGATCTGCTTCTTTTGTCTTCTTCCTGAAGATGTACTTTGATACGATTCCCAAAGGTTATGAAGAAGCAGCACTGCTGGATGGCGCAAGTTATATGCAGATCTACACTAGGATCTTCATTCCGATTGCTAAGCCCGCACTGATCACTATTGCACTGTGGTCCTTCATGGGAACATGGAATGACTTGCTGGGTCAGTTGATTTACATCGACTCTGAATCCAAGTACACCGTGCAGTTGGCACTGGCATCTTTCAGCAGCATGACGGGCGAAACCCTGTGGGGACCCTTGATGGCTGCATCCTTTATGATTCTGATTCCTGTTATCCTGCTGCTGTTGTTCGCACAGAAGTATTTTATGGACGGGATTTCTGTTGGTGGCCTCAAGGGATAATTACCTCTTGAACACATATAAAAGCACAAAATTTAGGAGGAAAACGACAATGAAAAAAAGAAGCATTATTACCATTATCGCAGTAGTCTGTCTGCTGGCTATCGGCCTGACTGCTTGCGGTAAGCCCGCAGAGACCAATGGCTGGTCTGTAGTACATGAGTTCTCTTATAAGGACATCGCATCTTGGCAGAGCATGAAAACCCCGGTCGAAGGCTCCGGCGCTGGCACTGTGGGTGCCACTGATGATGCATCCGGCTTTACCACAATCAAAGCTGCATCTGATGGCTGGGGTGGCGTTGAGTCTGACTACTTCGAGATCGATCTGGCAAAGGATCCCATGATCCTGGCTAAGATCTTTGAGTGCCCCGACGGAAGTAAATGGGGTATGAAGATTCTGCCTGAGAACGCAATCGAGGACCATCAGTGGGGCCTTTATATCGTTCCTGATAACACCATGAAGTGGAATTGCTTTGCTGGTGTGGATCTGAAGAGCGCTCTGGGTGAGGATTTCGTTTCTATCTACGGCGAGCAGTGCAAGGTTAAGATCTGGATCTACCCTGCAGGCGGTCCTGATACCACTGTTTCCGTATCTGAAATCATGGTTGTAAACACCAAGTAAGTTAAGATACAATCTGGCACCCTGTCGCACCGAAGTGCCTTGCCCTTGAGCCGGCTTCCATAGACAGGGTGCATTCTTTTTTTAAAAATATAAAAAGGTGTATTTTTACGCTGTATAAGCTTGCATTTTGAATCGATTTTATTTATAGTATCTGCTGAATTGATGTGAGTAATCAGAATGTAAAGTTATGACTGGAGTTGAGTTTATGAAGAAAGTTACAATGCAGGCGATTGCGGATTCATTGGGTATTTCCAAAATGAGCGTATCTAAGTGCTTCCAGGGCAGTGATGATATTTCTTCGGAGTTAAAGAACAAAGTACTGGAAACAGCAGCGGCAATGGGATATGTTTACCCAAAGCCGGAGAAAAAGAAGGTCTTTGTATTATTGTCAGAGCGCTTTCTGGATCCGTCGGATAAATTTTACAGCGGAATGCTACGGGAGTTGAATGCAATCTCTGACACTTGTCAGATGAATTTTATAATTCAAATTATCAGTAAGTTAGATGATAAGGCGTGCAGCCTTTCAGCGGATCTGAAAAGCGCAGATGGAATCATACTTTTGGGACAGGTTTCCAGAGAATACACGGCCTGTGTGCAGAAAATTGGAAAGCCTACCATATGTGTAGACTTTGAGTGGCTTGGAATTGAGCTCGACCGGATTGTGTGTAACAGTTATCGGTCAAGTTATCGCATGACGATGTACTTAATTCAACGTGGACATCGCAAGATTGCATTTGTGGGCAATTTAAATTCCACAAACAGTATTGATGACCGCTACATGGGATACCGCAAGGCGTTGCTGCAGAGCGGAATTCCCTATTGCGACGATTACCAATTTGATGAATTTGATGAGAACGGAGATCGCATTTCGCTTGTTCTGCCGGAAGAAGTACCTACGGCTTTTGTGTGCAACAACGATTATTGTGCATTCCTGACAATAAAGCAGCTGCAGTCTATGGGATATCGTATTCCCCATGATATGAGTGTGGTTGGATTTGATAATATGCTGTACGCGAAAGTATCCAATCCCGGAATCACCTCTGTGAATGTTCCAGTTCGAAATATCGTAAAAAGTGCAGTAAAGCAGCTTGGACGGCGCATCTCTGATCCGGATCGACCTGCCTGTGTCATCAATATCGAGTGTGACCTGATAGAACGTGATTCGGTTGCGGATATTTAAGTACTTTCAATAAGGAGAATAGGAAGAATGGTGACAAAGAAACAAACTGTCATCGCAACGTGCTTGTTACTGGCAATGTGCTTTACGGCTTGTGGAGGTACATCCGTGGAGAAAAAAGCAAAAGACATGACGCAGAAAACCATTCGGGTAACAGAAAAGTATGCAGAATTTAATCCGGAAAAAGCGGATATTCCAGATTATGGTCAGCTGGCAGCCGGCTATGATGCTCTGATTTCTGGCAAGGATCTTGTTGTAAAGGATGTACCAATCACTTGGGAAGATAAAACCAATGGTATGATGGGTATTGTCTCCTATGCCGGAGGCAAAGACTCTGACGGAGCGCAGGAAGGTCTGGCGCAGATTTCCGCTGTTCTCAGCGCAAGTTTAATTGGCCTTGATGAGACAAATCGGAACGGTGTAAACTATGTGCAGATGCTCCACAGCTACTTTAATGCAGAAGAAAAAGTTGTGACAAACCGTGTAAACCGGGCCAGTCGTGATAGCTCTATGTGGTATTTGCTTTATCCTACGCTTCAGTTTGTTCGGGTCTCCATGTTGTATCCGCAGGAAGCGCAGATCCGACAGGATAGTTTGGATACCATTGAGAGCTGGTATCAGGCGGCACTCATTATGCTGGAAAACGGAACATTTGAGTATACAGGATTTGATTTCTCGGCAATGGAGCCGTGGAAAAACGATATCTGGAAAGAGCCGGACAGTGCTGCGGGCATTGCTCAGCTGATGGAGTACGGATATAAGCTGACAGGTAAGGAAGAATACCTGAATGTTGCAAAACAGTGCCTTACTTATTGCAGTGACTATTCCGGAAGTCCCCAGTATGAGGTTCTGCTTTACAGCGCTCCTTATCTGGCGGCCAAGGCAAATGCGCTGACAGGTACCAGCTATTCCCTTGATAATTTCTTCAGTGATATTTTTGATGGTTCTGCAATTCCTCGCGGCGGCTGGGGGCAGATTACAGGAACCTGGGGAGACTGCGAAGTAGACGGCATGATGGGAAGTATCACAGACCGCAAGGGATACGCCTTTACCATGAATACATTTGCAGCAGCATACGCTGTTTCTCCTGTCGCAAAGTATGATCCCCGTTATGCAGTCAGTTTGGGCGAGTGGTATCTCAATATGGCCATCAATTCCCAGAATTTTTTTGTGGACTTTGTAAACCGGGACAATACCTCAATTGCTGGGGACGACTCCCTAAATGAGGCGCTTGAGAACGGCCTGAACGCGGTTCCTTTTGAGGGAATCCGGCACAGCCATGCTTCTCAAACACCTTGGATCGGCGGCGATGCACTGGAAGCCGGCTGGGCACGGACAGATTTCTCTATGTATTCCGGTTCTCATACCGGCATGTTTGCATCCGTTTTCAAGGAAACAGATGTGAAGGGTATTATTCGGGTAGACTGCACTTCTGCGGAGTTTGACGAGAATCAGTGGCAGACCTGGCTGGTATACAATCCTTACGATGAGGATAAGACCATTACCTATGAGACAGGCAGCACGGAGCCTGTTGACCTCTTTAATGCTGTTAAACAAAGTTATTCGGCGCAGAATGTTTCCGAAACCGTCAAGCTGACAATTCCGGCAGGGGAGGCTCTTGTGCTGACACAGTTGCCGGCAGGAGCTGCTCTGGAGAGAACAGGCAGTGTCCTGACAGCTCAGGGAAAATTTGTTGCTTGTGATACGGTAACGGCATCCATCAATAACCTGAAAAACAACGAAAAGGTTTCTAATAAGGTTACTATGGATGTAAATGCTGCAACCACTAATCCAGAAGATAAGGTTAAGCAGGTTGTGGTCAGCTGTGCAGATTGGCAGCAGACATTTGATGCTGCCGGAAAAGTTACACTGGATATTTCGTCGTTGGAAAAAGGCAGTAAAACATTTGTTGTCTCTGTGACAACGAATAATGGTTGTACTGATACAACGAGCATTCGGTTGATTGTTGAGTAGAGACGTATTGCTATAAAAGAAAGGAATATTTTTATGATTGCAAAAAGCTGTAAAACCTTACTGGAACAGCACCTGAAGGATCGCCACTGCGAAAAGGCGCATGTGCTGGAATTCATTACCAATGAAGAGAATGTTGATGTTTACAACATCAGTTCACCATTTTGCTGGAATGGGAGAACACTGCTGTTCGGTCGCGTTGAGCCGAGAGACAGCGAGCTTTCTCATATTCTGTGCTTTACGCCTGAGGGAGGAAAATGGAACCGCTGCGATGACTTTACCTCTCTGTCTCTGCAGGATCCGTTTTTTGCAGTCATCAATGATGAGCTGATTCTCGGCGGTGTAGAAGTGTTTTATGCTTATGAAGGCGCTGCTAATCTGTCTTGGAGAACTGTGTTCTACCGTGGCCATGATCTGGCGCAGATGCATCGGTTTGCACAGGGCCCTGAAATGATGAAGGATATTCGCCTGTGCGCACTTCCTGATGGACGTATTCTGTTTATGACCCGTCCTAATGGAAAGATCGGTTATGTGGTACTGGACAGCTTGGATGCACTTAATGCAGAGGTACTTGCAAATGCTCCGCTGCTGCAGGATCATTTCGTAGAAGGCGAGTGGGGCGGCAGCAATCAGCTCCATGTCCTCAAAAACGGCAAGGTTGGCGTTCTGTCCCATGTAGCCTGTTTTGATGCAGCTGGTGACCGGCATTATTATTCCAGTGCATTTTGTCTGGAGCCTGACACGGGTGCCTGTACGCCCATGAAGATGATTGCCTGCCGGAATGATTTTCTGCCGGGTCCTGCAAAGCGCCCGGATTTGGTGGATGTAATTTTCAGCGGCGGTCTTGTTCGCGACGGAAACGGTACTGCAACCCTTTATTGCGGTGTTAGCGATGCCGGCGCACAGGCTTTGCAGATTGCAGATCCGTTTGTTGAGATGGAAAGCCCCGATTTTTGCGTAGGTGAATAACATGAAGATTGAGCGTTGCCCTTTAAATCCAATTTTAACATGTGAGGATGTTAAACCGAGCAGTGAAGAATTCAAGGTGGTAGGCATATTTAATTGCGGTACCGCAACTTACCATGGCGAAACAATCCTGCTGTGCCGCGTGGCAGAGTGCGTTCGGGATACTGATGAGAAGACGCTTGGTGTTCCTGTTGTTGTACGGGGAGACGACGGCGATAGTCACATTGAGGTGAAAATATTCTCTAAGGATGATCCCAAGTATGACTTCTCAGATTCCCGCAAGGTGACTCAGATCGGCTATGGCAAGACCAGCGTTGCTGCGCTTACCTCTCTGTCGCATTTGCGTGTGGCCCGCTCCAAGGATGGAATTCACTTTACGGTTGAGGATCATCCGTTTGTGATGCTGGATCCGTTCTATGAGGAATGGGGCATGGAAGATCCTCGTATTACGCAGATCGGTGACAAGTATTATATTGACTACGTTTCTGTTGCCTCCTTTGGTGTGACGACTTCCTTACTTTGTACCAGAGATTTTGAAAATTTTGAACGCTTAGGCGTTATTTTTGCACCGGAAAATAAAGACGTGGCGATTTTCCCTGAGAAGATCGGCAGCCTCTATTATGCACTGAACCGTCCTGTTCCGGACGGAATTGGTCAGCCGAATATCTGGCTGGCAAACTCTCCGGATCTGATCCACTGGGGAGATCAGAAGCTGCTTACTTCTGTATCAACCGCAGATTCCTGGGACAGCACACGAATCGGCGGCGGTGCTGTTCCGGTCCGTACATCCAGGGGCTGGCTGGTAATCTATCACGGAGCTGACCGTAATGATAATTACTTCTTAAATGCAATGCTGCTGGATCTGGAGAATCCCACGCGGATTTTAGGCAAACTCAGCACCCCCCTTCTGAAACCGGAAGAGGAATATGAGCGGATTGGCTTCTATGATAATGTTGTATTTTCGTGCGGCGTAGTAGCAGAAGAAGACGTTCTGCGGATTTACTATGGTGCAGCAGATGACAAGATCTGTATGGCAGAAGCTTCCATTTCTGAGCTGTTGGATGCCTTGCTGAGCTGATCTCTGATTGGAAATATTATGGAAATTTAGCCATCCACAATTTGTGGGTGGCTAAATATACCGGGAAAGAGAAAAATATGAAAATTGAAACGAGTCAACAAATTTTTGACGTTATCGAAACAATATGCGATTTGGTATTGGTAAATCTCCTGTGGATTATTTTTTGTATCCCGGTTATTACCATTGGCCCGGCAACGGCAGCAATGCACTATGTGGTGCGGAAAATTGTTGTGGGCGATGGGTATAAGGTCTTTAAAAGCTTCATGCACAGCTTTAGCCAAAATTTGAAGCAGGGTATTCCTGTTGGACTGCTTACTGTTGGACTGACGTTTTTATGCTTTGTAGATTTTTATGTGGCAATACATCTGACCGGGTGGATGAGTATTGCATGCTGGGCGATTGGACTGCTGACAGCGTTAATTGCGTTAGATCTATGGGTGGTCGCTTTTGCACTGCTTGCACGTTATCAGATGGCCTTTTCACAGCTGATGAAAGATACATTCCTCCTCGCTATGGCACACCCATTGATAATTGTTGCAAATATTGGGCTGCTTGCGATACTACCGGTTCTTTGTCTTATATTCAATCCTTTTATAACCTACGTGATTCCTGTTGCGTTAGTGACCATTGGAGCAATACCGGGGTACGTGACAGAGCGTATGTTGCGGCGTCCCCTTGCGAAATTGGAGCAATCAGGGAAAGACGACGATAATCTGCAATCTTAAAGATAAACAGCCCCCCTTTTTTGAATACGTGAACAGGTTCAGTAAAAACGGACAGTAGACAAAACACCCCCTTGTGCAGGAGAATAACTGCATAAGGGGGTATCGTTATGCCAAAACGAAAAAATATCGGAAAGGAATATGATAAAAAGCCAGGACCAGTCATATGGACAGCACATCATGAGCCGAAAATTGAGGACTACCGGAAGAAAATCACAGTTTTGGGATACGCCTTAGAGCAGTACACCCACTACGATGAAAACGAGGATATTCCTGACAGTGTGATTGAGGCGTTTGTGGAAAAATCGTAGCTTCGGGAAATGGTTTTGACTCATATCTCCGCTTTGACGGTGATCCCAATGCTTCAATTCACTGTTCTGTAGATGGAAAACGAAGAAAAGGTGCAACCGTAATTGATGCAGAGAAAATTCTCTGCGCAGACTTTTGCTGTGCGCAAAGCAGAAAAACCCCCTGTTTTCGGTGGAAAACAGGGGGTTGAAGATTTCTGAGACATCGGCCGGATTAGCGGAACCGGAACAGGAAGGACACGGCCTGACCCCGGGTGCAGTAGCTGTCGGGATCAAAATGGGTGTCGCTGGCACCGTAGGTGATGCCGTTTTTCACGGCCCAGTCCACAGCTTCGGCGTAATAGCTGTCGGGAGTGACATCCGTAAAGCTGCGTTCCGGGGAGAGGGTCAGCGGCCGCATGTTGGCACGCCACAGGAAGGATACCATCTGTGCACGGCTGCAGGGAATGTCCGGGGCAAAATGGGTCTCGTCTATGCCGCTGACGATGCCTTTTTCCACGGCCCAGAGCACGGCTTTGTAGTAATAGCTGTCGGGAGAAACATCCACAAAGGGATTGGTGTCGGAAACGGGCATCGGTTTGCCCATGGAGTTCCACAGGAGCGTGACGATCATGCTTCGCGAGCAGCTCCGATCAGGGGCAAAGTGCACATCGGTGATGCCGGAGGCTACGTTATTCAGGTAGGCCCACTGAATAGGACCGGAATAGTACTTGTCGGAGAATACGTCCCGGAAGGGGGTATAGAGCAGATCAGCCCGGTTTGTCCGGAAGTTGATGGGCTGGGATACCCAGATGCTGCCTTCAAAGACTGCGTAAACCTCGCAGACATAGTCCGTATCCGGTTCCAGAAAAATGTCCGTGTCGTTATTCACGTTGTAGCGCATGTCCAGAATCGAGGCACGGGTGGAGAAGGTATTGTCCTTGGCGGCAATCAGATGTCCGGCGGAATCCCAGATCCGGAAGCCGGAACCGGAAAAAGAACCGGGACGGGAGGTGGTGGCCTCAAGGGAGAAAATGATGTTGGCCCGGCCGAGACGGATGGAAGGTTCTGCGAAGGTAAGGACGTTGGGTGATTTCCTGAAATCAGGCCGGATCACACCCCGGAAGTCCATCCCCAGCTGTTTGTAGTTGTCGGTGACCTTCTGGACATAGCGTCTTCCGCGCAGGTTCTGGTGGTAGCTTTCACTGTCAGATGCATAGATACCCACATGACCGCCTTCGTAGACCAGAATATCGCCGGGTTCCGGATCAGCATCGGGAAGATACTGCCAGCCGTCAGGCAGAGTATTGCGGATGAAGTCTGCATTGCTGCTCCACAGATAGGGGGCACCCAGATGACTGCAGTATGCGGCGATCAGGTCGTGACTGTATGCGCCGTGAACGCCGTCCATATCGATGGATTTTCCGACCTGGGTATCCACCCAGGCAATGGCCTCGTCCCGGGAACTGCCTGCACGGGCTGCAGCCGGCATCAGGCTGACCGTTGCCAGTACACAGCAAAGACTCAAAGCGGTCAGGACTCTCAGTGTTTTCTGCCAGTTCAAAGTAGATTTCCTCCTGTAGTGGGTTTCCGTGTGGAAAACAATATAAGCCTATTCTACTACAGAGAACATAGGCTTTTCAATATAAAGTTCCCGTTTTCAGCGAAATATACAGTTTTTTTGAGAAAATTTATTCAAAGGTCATCAGTCTTTCGAAAAACACTGGCTTTCTGTCCTGCAGCAGCACTGTGAAAATACAGACAGCCGTCTCCGGAGCAAAATTTCCGGTGTGTTCGGAGAAGAATGCACGGAATTTATGCCGTATTACGCAGAAACGACTGCTTTGGCAGTCATTTCCGCATGTATTGGAAGGGAGAATCAGAAATTAACCTCAGTGTTATAGCAGCAGCATTTGAGCCGCTTTTCCGTTTCTTCCTGAGAAGGCTGACGGGGGTTGGAGCTGATGCAGGCATCGGCGAGCGCGTTCTTTGCAATTTCGGGCAGGCGCTCCGGGAAAATTTTCTCCGGAACAAAGCCTTCCTCAGCAGGCAGACCGTTGGCACCGTAGTGTGCGATGCACTGGGGAATGTTCAGCTGATCGTTCATATTCCGCAGGTGACGGATCAGCAGATTGATCTTTTCCTCCACGGAATTGCCGCCGGTTGCAAATTACCGGCGTATCCGATATAATGGCAGTGGAACCCGGGAGCCGTTCTCGGGGGAAAACACACGTTTTTTCTGCTCCGGAGGAGGTTTTAGCATGGAAAAATTCCTTGAGATCATCCACGATTTTAATCTTGTTTCGGTTCTGTTCCGCACAGTGCTTGCTGTTGTGCTGGGCGGTTCGGTGGGCTATGAGCGGAAAAGGCATGGCAGAGATGCAGGCGCTCGTACCCATGCGCTGCTGTGCGTGGGATCTGCTATGACGGTGATGGCGGGACTGTATGCCACGCAGCTGCTCGGGCTGGGCGGCGATCCCATGCGGATCAGCGCTCAGGTCATTTCCGGAATCGGCTTTCTCTGTGCCGGTACCATCATGACCCGGAACCATTCCCATATCATGGGGCTGACCACGGCAGCCTGCCTCTGGGCTACTGCATCCATGGGCCTTGCCATCGGCATGGGATTTTACAGCGGCGCACTGATCTGCTTTCTGGCCATGGAGATGATTCTTACCGGCCTTTTCCGGAAAAAATATATGGCGCAGATTCACAATTTCTATCTGGAGCTTCGCAGCGTGGACAGCGTCAACGACTTCTGTGACCAGATCCGGGAGCAGGATTCCTCGATGCAGCTGCTGGCCCCGAAAACCGGGCATAATGCCCAGGTCGGCGTGGCCCTGAGCATCCGCAGCCGACAGGACACCCGGGAGCTTTTGCAGTGGCTCAGATCTTTGGAGCAGGTGGTCTTTGTCCTGCCGCAGAAGCCCTGAGAAAACCGTCGAAAAAACGGTAGCACTTTCCGTGTCTGCCGTGTATAATGAATTTACCAGCAAAAGGAGTGACTGACCATGGAATATGTCCGAAAACACAAAGAAAGCCAGCCGGTTCTGGCAATCTGCTACGACTTTGACAAGACGCTTTCCCCGGATAATATGCAGGCCCAGGGCTACATTCAGTCCGTGGGCTACGACGTGGATGCGTTCTGGCGGGATTCCAACCGTCTGGCGGTTTCCAACGACATGGACAATAACCTGGCCTATATGCTCAAAATGGTTATGGAATCCCGGGGGCGCATGGAATTCAGCCGGGAAAAACTGGCGGAATACGGTGCCAGAGTTCAGCTGTTCCGGGGTGTGGACGACTGGTTCGAGCGAATCCGCGACTACGGAAAAACCCACGGCGTTATTGTTGAGCACTACATCATCTCCTCCGGGCTGAAGGAAATGATTGAGGGAACCGAAATCGCACGGCGGGGCACGTTTGAAAAAATCTATGCCAGCTCCTTTTATTTCAACGAAGAGGGCATTGCCCAGTGGCCTGCTCAGGTTGTGAACTATACCAGCAAGACCCAGTTCCTCTTCCGCATCGAAAAGGGTGTGCTGGATATCAACGACTCCGGGGTTAATGACTATTTTCCGCCGGAGAAGATTCGGGTTCCCTTCCGGAATATGGTCTACATCGGCGACAGCGACACGGATATTCCCTGCATGAAGCTGGTCAATACCTACGGCGGTCACTCCATCGGCGTGTACGATCCGGATACCGGCAACCGGGAAAAGGTTTTCCGCATGATGCATGACGGGCGCATCCGGTATTTTGCACCCGCGGACTACCGGGAAGATTCGGAGCTGGACTGCCTGGTAAAGGCCATCATTGACAAAACGGCTGCGGTTGAGGTGGTGGAAAATCACCATTTCCGCAATCAGGCGGAAACCCAGAATACGCAGATATAAAAAAGACTCCCGCACAGTCTTAAAGGACTGAGCGGGAGTTTTTGTATCCAATTATGCGGCAGGGGTTTCGGCGTTTCTGCGGGAAAGCATCCGCAGCCCCAGAAAATACATGGGAATCAGGAACAGGTCCGCCAGGAACCATGCGGCGGGATTGGCAAAGCACACGGCATCGAAGCCGAATCTGGGCACCAGCAGGGAGGCAACAAGACCTCTTGCTACCAGCTCCAGCACACCGGCAATGACGGCAAAGTTGGAAAAGCCCATGCCCTGAATGGCGAAGCGGAACAGATTGACGCACAGCAGGAAGCCGAACATCGCCACGTTGCAGATCAGGAACTGCCGGCTCAGGCGGATGATCTGGGCCACCTGTGTTTCCCGGGGATCCAGGAACATCATGATGACCGGTTCTGCCCAGAGAATTACCATGCCCAGCGCCAGCAGGGAATACACCATACCGATGATGAAATTGGCTCTGGCACCGGCGTGGACCCGACGGAGCTTTCCGGCGCCCACATTCTGTCCGGTAAAGGTCGCAGATGCGGTGCCGATGGCATCCAGAGGGCAGGCCAGCAGACCGTAGACTCTGCCGGCGGCGGTGGTGGCGGCCATGGCAGCCGGACCCAGAGAGTTAACGGCGGTCTGCAGTATGGTGCTGCCGATGGCGGTGATAGAATACTGCAGGCCCATGGGAATGCCCATGGAAAGCAGGGCGCTGCATTCTTTTTTGCGCAGCTTCAGGTCATCCCGGCTCAGATGCAGCACGGGGTAGCGCTTTGCCATATATGCCAGACACAGAATGCCCGAAACCAACTGAGAGACAACGGTGGCGGCTGCTGCACCGGCAACGCCCCATTTTGCCCAGAGAATCAGAATCAGATCCAGCGCAATGTTCAGCAGACTGGAAAAGACCAGAAAATACAGCGGTGTCCGGGAATCTCCCAGCGAACGGATAATGCCGGAAAGCAGGTTGTAGAGCATGGTGGCGGGAATTCCGATGAAAATAATCAGGATATAGGTGTGCGCATAGGCGAAGGTTTCCTCCGGTGTTTTGGTCATGCGCAGCATCGGATCGCACAGTGCGGTAATGACCAGCGTGATCACGGCTGCAAAGGCGATGCCCAGCCAGAGAATATTGCCCACGATTCTGCGCAGTCCGTCCAGATCCTGAGAGCCGAATTTCTGCGCAACGGGAAGAGCAAAGCCGGAGCAGATGCCCATACAGAAGCCCAGTACCAGAAAATTCAGTGCGCCTGTGGAGCCGACACCTGCCAGTGCGTCCACACCCAGGTATTTTCCCACCACGATGGTGTCAATCATGCTGTAAAGCTGCTGGAACAGAAAGCCCAGCAGCAGCGGAACAATAAAGCCGACCAGAAGTTTCAGCGGGGAACCCTCTGTCAGCATTTTCATGTTGTTTTTTTCCATCTGTTGCCCTCAAAAGCCAGAAAATGGCCCTTTCTATGAAAATGAACGTGCACAATTTATCATTTTTCCCGGAAAAAGTCAATAGGGGAAAATCCCCCCTCGGCAAAAACACCGCCGGAGTATACCGGACTGCGGTGGGGTTGGCAGGATTATGGGACTGACATCAGACGGGGGCGGGCTGGCTGCTTGGTTCTCGGCGGAACGCATCCGGCGGAAAACGGAAAATCCGGATTTTTCGGCGCGGGAACAGCCGGTTTTTCTGAAAAGTGTTTTTCATACAAAAACACTTGCTTTTTTTAGGAAAGCAGAGTATCATGTACCTATCTTTTTAAAAACGGGCATTCTCCCCGGCAGCTGTCCGGAAACCGGGGAATGTACAGAACATCGGAGGCAGATATGCAATATCATTCTACGCGCAGCACCACACCGCTGGTCAGCGGTGCCCAGGCAGTGCTGCAGGGGCTGGCCGCTGACGGCGGACTGTACGTGCCCCGGAACATACCTGAAATAGATGTAAATGCCTGCCTGGCAGGGGATACCCTGTTTATGGCGGAAACCATTCTCCACGCATTTTTGCCGGATATCCCCGAAATGGGAAAGCTGGTGCGGAACGCTTACGAGGGAAAATTCGAAACCCGGGATCTGACACCGGTGGTGCCGGTGGGAGATTTTCAGATTCTGGAGCTGTTCCGGGGACCTACCTCGGCCTTCAAGGATGTGGCGCTGTCCATGCTTCCCCAGCTGATGACCGCGGCCAGAGCGGTCTGCGGTATGCAGGAGGAGCTTCTGATCCTGACGGCAACCTCCGGCGATACCGGAAAGGCGGCCCTTGCAGGCTTCCGGGATGTGCCGGGAATCCGGATCTGTGTGTTCTATCCCCATGGCGGCGTGTCGGCGGTGCAGCGGGCGCAGATGGTGACCCAGGAGGGCGGCAATGTTTCGGTCTGCGCCGTTCGGGGAAATTTTGACGATGCCCAGACCGGCGTGAAGGAGATTTTCGCCCGGTTTCAGCAGAAACAAAATGGCCTGCGCCTTTCCTCGGCAAACTCCATCAACATCGGCCGGCTGGTGCCGCAGATTACCTATTATTTCAAGGCATACGCCGATCTGCTGCACCGGGGTGTGATCACCATGGGCGAACCGGTGAATTTCTCTGTGCCCACGGGAAACTTCGGAGATATTCTGGCGGGCTATCTGGCAAAGCAGCTGGGTCTGCCTGTGGGAAAGCTGATCTGCGCCTCCAATGCCAACAACGTGCTGACAGATTTTATCCGCACCGGCACCTATGACCGCAGAAGACCGCTGCACAAAACGCTTTCGCCGTCCATGGATATTCTGGTTTCCTCCAATCTGGAGCGGCTCCTGTACCTGCTCAGCGGCGGTGACACGGCGTTCGTTTCGGAGCTGATGGAGCAGCTGAATACCCAAGGACACTACACGGTTCCCGGGGAGCTGCTTTCGGCAGTTCAGGAGCAGTTTTTTGCAGCCTGCTGCGACGATTCCCAAACCAGAGACACCATTGACCGGGTGTTCCGGGACCATGGCTACCTCTGCGATCCCCATACAGCGGCAGGCTGGTATGCGGCAGAGGTCTATCGTCAGCAGACCAGAGATACGGGTCCTGTGGTGGTGCTCTCCACGGCATCCCCCTATAAATTCCCGGCAGGCGTGCTGTCCGCTCTGGGAGAAGTGCCCGACGGCGACGAATTTGCCCAGATGGAGCAGCTGCAGGCACTGAGCCATGTGAAGATTCCCGGAAATCTGGCAGGTCTGCGGGAAAAGCCGGTGCGCTTTGACACCGTGATCGACAAGGACCGGATGACCGACTATGTGCGGTCTCTGCGAAATACAGAAAAGGAGTGCTGATATGAAAAGAGTGACCATTCGTGTGCCGGCGACCACGGCAAACCTTGGCCCGGGCTTCGATGCCTTCGGCTGCGCGCTGAGCCTGTACACTGATGTGACGTTTGAGGAAACAGACTGCGGTCTGGAAATCACCGGCTGTGACGAAGCCTTTGCAGGTCCCGACAACATGGCCTACAGCTCTTACTGCGCCGTGCTGGCCTCCCTGAGCGAGGAAGTCCGGGGCGTAAAGATCCACATCGATGCCCACATCCCCATCTGCCGGGGTCTGGGCTCTTCCGCAGCGCTGCTGGTAGCGGGAGCCATGGGTGCCAATGTGCTCCGTGGCAGCAAGCTGTCTACTCAGGGCCTGCTGAACATCACCAACGCCATGGAGGGCCACCCCGACAACCTGGCCCCTGCGTTTTACGGCGGCCTGACCGCATCCATGGTGGATAACGGCCTGCCGGTTACCGTGAATTTCCCCCTGCACCCGGGCTGGGAATTTCTGGCGCTGGTTCCGGATTTTTCGCTGTCCACACCGCTGGCAAGATCGGTGCTGCCTACGGAGGTTCCCCGGGCCGATGCGGTGTACAACATTGCCCACGGTGCTATGGTGCTCAAGGCGCTGGAGCTGGGCGACGAAAAGCTGCTGCGCAACGCCATGCAGGACCAGCTGCATCAGAACTACCGCAAGAGCCTGATTCCCGATTACGACAAAATTCAGGCGGTCATCCGTACCACGGGAGCGGCCTTCTGCCTCAGCGGTGCCGGCCCGACGCTGCTGTGCGTGACTCAGGACCCGAATCTGGAGAAGAAGCTGGCACAGAAGCTGCCGGCGATCACCACGGCAAACTGGGAAATGCTGCCGCTGCACATCGAATTCCAGGGAGCCAGAGTTATTTCCTGCGAATAAAATCATGCCGGTGCCGAAACTCCGGGAGCATCTGAAAAAAATCCCCCCTGCGCAGTGTCATTTCTGCACAGGGGGATGTTTTTTGCAAAGTGCCGGGAAAAACGAAAATCGCCGGTTCCGGCCGGAGGCCTTTGGGGGTGTCAGGAATTTTCCAGACGGGCCAGCTTCTGCGGATCGGTCAGTTCCACGGTGCCCCGGGTCAGGGTGACCATGCCCTCGTTCTGGAAGTAGCGCAGCATTCTCGTGACCACCTCCCGGGCGGTGCCCAGATGGTTGGCAATTTTCTCGTGGGTGATTTTCAGAGAATTGGTTTCCTCCAGCGCACTTTCCTCCAGCAGGAAGGCAGCCAGACGCTTGTCAAAGCTCTTCCACATGATCTGCTCGACCAGCCACATCACATCGGAAAAACGGCTGGACAGCAGCTGATTGGTGTAGTTGGCAACGGCAACGGAAGAGTTCATCAGATCATGGAATACAGTGGGCGGTACGACCCAGAATTCGGTGTCCTTCTCGGTTTCGATGGTCAGCTCGAACTGGATGCTGTTGAGCATGCACGAGGCGGAAAACAGACAGATATCGTGGTCAAACAGCCGGTACAGGGTGATCTCCCGACCTTCGTCGGAGAGCATATATGCCCGCAGCTGGCCTTTCCGGATCACCAGAAGACCGGTGCAGTCCAGAGAGCCTCTGTGGATGACAGTTTCCCTGGGCACCTGTCTGAGCACGGCGGTTTCGGAAAGCAGCTTCTGCTCAGAAGGCGTGAGTTTGTCCCAGATGGGAAAATATTCAGAAAAGTTCATAGGAATCCCTCCATGGCTTACAGTATAATTCCGGCGGGAGCTGTTGTCAAACAGGAAAACTTACAGAAAACAACCGAATGCCCTGGAAAAGTCTGGAAAAATGCCGCAGACACAGCTCCTGCGTCTGCGGCAGAGTGAGGCGGAAATTCCGGCGCTCAGACTTCTTTTTTCAGGCGGCGCTTTTCCTTTACGGACAGGTACACGTGGCGGATGGCCAGAATCGGATGATAAAAGATCATCCGCGGTCCGGAATAGCGCATGACAAGGCGGATCTGCTGCCGCATTTCCGGCTTGTAGCAGTGCACCTTGCAGTTGGAGCAGAAGGTCTTTGTCTCCATAAAGGGGCAGTGATCGCTGCGGCTGGCGGCATAGTCGCTCAGAGCGGCGCATTCGGAGCAGAGTTCCTTTCCGCCGTGGTGCTTTCTGCAGTACAGGCGGATCATCAGGGTGACGACCTCTTTTTCGCGCCGGCGTTTTTCTTCTGCAGTCATCAGCACATTCTCCCGTTCTCAACGGAGTGGACCACGTCGGCAATGCCCATGGTGGATTTCCGATGGGAAACCAGAACCACGGTTCTGCCTGCCCGCTCCTCGTGAAGCGATCTGAGAATGACGGCCTCATTCAGACTGTCCAGATTGCTGGTGGGCTCGTCCAGAAGCAGGAACGGCGCATCGTGCAGGAACGCTCTGGCAAGGCCCAGACGCTGGCGTTCGCCGCCGGAGAGTGTATCGCCCAGCTCGCCAACCGGGGTGTCATAGCCCTGCGGAAGGCTCATGATGAAGTCGTGGACGGAGGCCTTCTTGCAGGCGGCGATCATTTCCTCTTCCGTGGCATCCAGCCGGGCAATCATCAGGTTGCTGCGGATGGAATCGTGGAACAGGTGGGTCTGCTGGGTTACGAAGCTTTCCATATCCCGCAGATTGGAGGTGTTGACCTCGTCGATGTTTCTGCCGGACACGGAAACGAAGCCTTCCTGCACCGGCCAGAAGCGCATGAGCAGCTTGAGCAGCGTGGACTTGCCGCTGCCGCTGCGGCCGACGATTCCCACGACTTTGTTTTTGGGAATCTCCACGGAGAAGTCCTTCAGAACGGTTTCCTCACCGTAGGAGAAGGTGACATGGTCTGCGGCGGCACCTTCGAAGGAGATTTCGGTCCGGCCGGTAACTTCCTCTGCAGCCGGTGTTTCGTCCAGAATGTCCAGCACCCGGTTTCCGGCAGCAAAGGTGTTCTGCAGCGTCGAGCCCAGTGCGGACAGGGCAATGACGGGGCCGAAGGAGCTCATCAGCGCCAGAGTGGCAATCAGCGTGCCGGCGAATCCGCAGAAGTGTGCGGCGGTGAACAGCATGGCAATGTCAAAGCTCATGATGACCGCATTGGTCAGAGCCGTGTTCCATCCGGCATTTTTCTTCATTTCCTGCTCGGTTGCGGAAAGCTCATCGGACAGGTCGTTCATCTGCTGCAGACGATTGCTGCCCTGATTGTACTGCTGAATTTCGGGAAGGCCCCGCAGGCTGTCCAGAACGAAGCTTGCCAGATCACCGGACTTGCTGCGGAACCGGATTCCGCTGTTGCCGCTGAGTCTGGAGGCAATCAGGGGGATGACCACGCCAACAGTCACATAGGCTGCCAGAGCCAGAAGGCCAAGTGCCCAGTGGAAGGAGCCGATGAACAGGGTCATCAGGATGGTAAAGAGGAAGGCAATGCACAGGGGAGAGATGGTGTGTGCGTAGAAAACCTCCAGAAGCTCGATATCGGAGGTGATGATGCTGATCAGGTTTCCCTTGTCCCGGCCCTCCAGCTTGGCGGGGGTCAGGCGGCGCAGGGCACCGAACACCTTGTCCCGGATCAGCGCCAGCAGCTTAAAGGCGATAAAGTGGTTGCAGGCCTGTTCTGCGTACCGCAGGAAGCCCCGGACCAGTGCAAAGACGGCAAGGCACGTGAAGATGACGGTCAGGGAGAGGCTGGTTTCCAGCTTCAGTACATTCAGCAGTGCGTAGCCGCCGAAAACCGTGATAAAGGTCGCGCAGAGATGACCGATCAGGCCCATGATTACAGCCAGGGCCATATATCCGGTCAGAGGTCTGACCAGGCCTACCAGTCTGCGCATAACATTGAATCCGCTTCTTTTCATTGTGCGTCTCCTTTCCCGTAATGCTCCAGTTCCTGCTGTGTATTCCAGAGCGTGGCGTAGGTTCCGTTGTTTTTCAGCAGGGAAGCGTGCGTACCGGACTCGGTAATAACGCCCTTGTCCATGACGTAGATGTTGTCCGCATCTACCACGTTTGCAAGACGGTGGGAAATCAGAACGACGGTTTTTGTTTTTGCCAGCTGGCAGATGGTGGCCATCATGTGGTTTTCGCTTTCCACATCGATGTTGGAGGTGGCCTCGTCAAAAATATACACGGGGCTGTCATGCAGCAGCGCCCGGGCAAGGGCCAGACGCTGGCACTGACCGCCGGACAGGTTGGAGGCCCGCTCGGTCAGTCTGGTGTCCAGGCCGTTCTGCGCCCGGAGAAAATCTGCCAGATTGACCTGCTCGAGTACCTTCCACAGCTGCTCGTCGTCGGCATCGGGACGGCCCATCAGCAGGTTGTCCCGGACGGTGCCCTTGAACAGGTAGCTCTGGTGGCTGACGTAGGTAAGGGCATTCATCAGGCTCTGCTCGTTCAGCTCCGTCAGGGGAACGCCGCCGACGGTAACGGAGCCGGTAAAGCCATGGTTTCTGCCCATGATGATGGAGGCCAGCGTGGATTTGCCGCAGCCGCTCTCACCGACGATGGCGGTGAAGCCGCCCTCGGGGAAGGCTGCGTTTACGTTTTTCAGAATCGGCCGCTGGGGTTCATAGGCAAAGCACAGGTCCCGGCAGACGATGGAGCAGGATTCGGGTACGGGAGTGGTTTTTTCCGCAGGCTCCGGCAGATCCAGCAGCCGGAAAATCTTGTCAGATGCGGCCATGCCGTTCATGGCAATGTGGAAATAGGAGCCAAGCAGACGCATGGGCAGGAAGAAATCTGCCGACAGCAGAATGATCAGCAGGCAGCCGGCAACGGAAACATGTCCGGCCCGGAACTGAACAGCTGCGAGAATCATTCCCAGAGCGGCACCGCCGTAGGCAACCAGATCCATGATGGTGATGGAATTGAGCTGCATGGTCAGCACCTTCATGGTGATTTTCCGGAAATTTTCCGACTGTTCGTTCATTTCCTTGTGCTTGAAGCCGTCAGCCTGATAAATTTTCAGTGTTGTCAGGCCCTGCAGGTTCTCCAGAAAGGTGTCACCCAGGGCGGTGTACTGTCCCCAGTATTTGCTCAGAAGCTTTTTTGCCCAGGTCTGTACGGCTGCGATGGATACGGGAATCAGAGGCACGCAGACCAGCAGAACAATGGCAGAGGGAAAGTTAACAAAGGACAGCACGATGAACAGCGTCAGCGGTGCCAGCATGGCATAGAAAAACTGGGGCAGGTAGGAGCCGAAATAGGTCTCCAGCTGATCCACGCCTTCGGAAGCCACCTGCACGATTTCGCTGGACTGGACCTGATCCTGATAAGAAGTGCCCAGCCGCAGAAGCTTGCGGTAGATTTTTTCCCGAAGGGTCTTCTTGACCACTTTGGAAGACAGGTAGCTCATGCGGCTGGAGGCCACAGAGAGCAGTACCCGGAAAAGAATGAAAGCTGCAGCCCAAATTGCGGTCGCAGCAAGGTCGGCAGAAACTGCAGTGCCGCTGCAGAGCTTCTGCAGCAGATTTGCAATCACTGCCATGAGTGAAATGTTCAGCAGCAATCCGACCCACTGCAGGCCAACATTGGCTGCAATGAATTTTTTGCTTTCTTTGACAGTGCCAATCAGGCGTTTGTTTATCATCATATCAAAGATCTCCGTGGTATAGATTTTCGAGACCTGCAAAAGGCCCTTCTGACTATGTTATAAAAAAACAGAGAATAAGTAAAGAATTATTTTTGTTTAGGGCCTTTTTTGCGGGTGGTAAAGCGGCTGAGGGCCTGATAGCTTTCTTCTCCAAGTCCGTGTTCCATTTCACAGGCATCGTGGAAGGCGGCGTGCTCACTGACACCCAGGCTGATCAGGAACTTCTGCAGAACCTGATAGCGGGCGAATACGGGCCTTGCGATCTCCATGCCGGGTTCTGTCAGAGAAACCACTTTTCCGGGGCCGACCTTCAGGAGTCCTTCCTTCTCAAGCCGCTTCAGGGAAACGCTTACGGTGGGTCTGGAAACGCCCAGCTGATCGGCAATCATACAGGCGTGCACGTCATTTCGCAGGGACAGGATGTAGATGGTTTTCAGGTAATCTTCTGTGGTTTTTCGAGGTTTCATATTATTCTCTCCTTAAAAAGACATGGAGCCGGCAGAGACCGCCGGAAGTGCGGGAAAATGCGCCTCGTAAGAAAAACGAGAGTAGGTTTTACTCTCGTTTTCCTTAGGAGGTATTTCTATTTGGGAAGTGCTGCTGTCACTCAGACAAGTGCAGCACCCAATGCTTTGCAGTCATTCAGAGCCGTGTCATCAGGGGCTTCCATGCAGATTACGCTTTCAACAGCCAGGACGGCACCGCCGTTGCGGCAGGTTTCCTCCCACTCGCGCATCCATTCGCCGTCGCCCCAGCCGTAGGAGCCGAACAGGGCGATCTTTTTGCCGCTGAGCTTGGGCAGGCAGGCGGAGAACATAGGCTCAAATTCATCCTCTTCCAGAACCTCAGCGCCCATTGCGGGGCAGCCAAAGGCAATTGCGTCATATTCTTCAACCATATCGGCGGTGAAGTCTGCGGCGGTAATTACGGAAGCATCTGCGCCGGCACCCTTAACGCCCTCAGCGACTGCGCCTGCCATGGCCTCGGTGTTGCCGGTGCCGCTCCAAAATACAATAGCGATCTTACTCATGTTAAATAATTTCCTTTCGGTTTTAAAAATTATGATCAGCTGGCGACTGCCAGAGTTTCAATACTTTTGCCCTGCTCCAGCTGGGAGCAGTAGATGTCCGTACATTTTTTGTACCTGGCAAAGGTTTTCTGCGCTGCTGCTGCGTCGCCATAGACTTTCCAACAGCCGACGCATTTCTGATTGCAGGCCTTGTTCTCGATGAATCCGCAGACATCTTCGGGAGGATATCCCAGAAACAGGCCTACCTCATGGGGAAATTCCTGATTTTCCTGAAGCTTGCGCATCAGCTCGCACAGGCAGGGCTGCAGGCGCAGATCCTGATATCCGCGCTGTGTCAGCAGGGATACGGCGGTCTGGTTCCGGAAGATTTCTTCCAGTGCCTTTGGACGGAACACATACACCAGAGCATGGCCCTCATGCTGCCGAAGCACCATGGAGTAGATCCCCTTGGGATTGAGAATCCCGTTGATTCTGTCAATTTCCGCTTTTAATGCGTCTTCGGACGGGTAAGTACAGGAAAACATGTTTCCGGGTTTGATTCCGGCCAGCGTGGGGGAACAATGCCGTACAAGCAAAATGTCAGACATAAGGTACCTTTCTATATAGTTAGCGTAGACTAACCGATGGTTTTTAACTTGGGAGGTGCAGGGACTGCACCTCCCGGATGGAATTCTGTGCAAGAGAAAAGGTTATTTGTCGGATGCTTTTCCGGAAGTGCTTCCGCACCCGCAGCTGCCGCCGCAGCTTCCGCCGCATGCAGAACAGTTTCCGCAGCAGCCACCCTTTTTCTTCATTTTCCAAAGAGAGCGGATACACAGGGCAACCACAACAATCAGGGTAATAACGACAATGATATCTCCGGCAGAGGGCATGACAAATCTCCTTTCTTTCGCTGCGCTTAATTATTTTGCGTCAACGGAGCGGGTGTTCAGATCGTGGGATTCCTTGGGAGCCACATAGCCCTTACGGAACATCAGGTACAGCATACCGGCCAGTGCAACCAGAGCAATGACACTCAGAACGCTGAAGGAGCCGCCTGCGAACAGGCTGCCGACCTGGAATACGATCATGGAAACGACGTATGCGAATACGCACATATAACCGATGGCAAAGGTGGTCCACTTCCAGTTGTTCATCTCTCTCTTGATGGCACCCATGGCAGCGAAGCAGGGAGCGCACAGGAGGTTGAAGATCATGAAGCTGTAAGCGGTGATGCCGGTGAAGTGCTTTGCAATCTCGCCCCAAATGGGAGTGCCGGCTTCGTCCATCAGGACTTCAGCAGCCTCGCTGGCAGCGGGATAGAGAATAGCGAAGGTGTTGACAACTTCTTCCTTGGCGATCAGGCCGGTGATGGTAGCAACGGTTGCCTTCCAGGCATTCTCGCCGACCCAGCCCAGGGGGTAGAAGAGCCATGCAATGCCGTTGCCGATGGCAGCCAGCAGAGAGGTGTTGTTGTCTTCCACGGCGCCGAAGCCAGCCTCGGTGAAGCCATAGCCCTGCAGGAACCACAGAACGATGGAGGACAGCAGGATGATGGTGCCGGCACGCTTGATGAAGCTCCAGCCACGCTCCCAGGTAGCGCGCAGGACGTTGGAAGGAACAGGCACATGGTAGGAGGGCAGCTCCATAACGAAGGGAGCGGGCTCACCGGCGAATGCCTTGAATTTCTTGAGCATGATACCGGAAACGACGACAGCGCCGATGCCGATGAAGAATGCGGAGGTAGCAATCCAGGGAGAGTTGCCGAACAGTGCGCCGGCGAACAGACCGATGATGGGCAGCTTGGCGCCGCAGGGGATGAAACCGGTGGTGATGATGGTCATCTTGCGGTCACGGTCCTGCTCAATGGTACGGGAGGCCATGATACCGGGAACACCGCAGCCGGTAGCAACCAGCATGGGGATGAAGGACTTACCGGACAGGCCGAAACGACGGAACATACGGTCCATGATGAAAGCAACACGGGACATGTAGCCGCAGTCCTCCAGCATAGCCAGGAACAGGAACAGGACCAGCATCTGGGGAACAAAGCCCAGAACAGCGCCCACACCGGCAACGATGCCGTCCATAATCAGGCTGCGGACCCAGTTATCGCCGACGCCCAGAACGTCCAGCAGTTTTTCGAACAGAGAGGGAATGCCGGGGACCCATACGCCGTAGTCAGCAGGGTCGGCTTGCTTTTCTTCGTTTTCTTCAACGAACTTCAGGGCTTCTTCGTAAGCAGCGTAGTCGATGACGACAGGCTCTTCGCCTTTTTCTTCAGGCTCCAGAGTCAGGACGAAGTCCTTGTTGGTCTCCAGATCGATGCCTTCCTGATCGGCTGCGAACTGATACTGTGCCCAGGTCATCTGAGCATCGTTGTAAGGCTGGGCAGCTTCTTCGTAGGCTTCGGTGCCGATGCCGAACAGGTGGAAGCCGTCGCCGAACAGGCCGTCGTTAGCCCAGTCGGTGCCGGCGGTACCGATACTGATGGACCAGGGGCCCATGGCAATTGCGTAAACCAGGAACATGACAACCACGAAGATGGGCAGTGCCAGCACGCGGTTGGTAACGATTCTGTCGATCTTGTCAGAATGGGTCATCTTTGCAGCGGACTTCTTCTTGTAGCACCGCTTGCAGATCTGACCGATGAAAACATAACGGTCATTGGTGATGATTGCTTCTGCATCGTCATCCAATTCCTTTTCCACAGTTTCGATATCGGCTTCCACGTGGGAGCGGATATCTTCGCTGAGATTCAGCTTTTCCAGAATTTTGCTGTCGCGCTCGAACAGTTTGACAGCGTACCATCTCTGCTGCTCTTCAGGCATGCTGTGCAGAGCGGCTTCTTCGATGTGAGCGATGGCATGCTCAACAGGTCCGGAGAACGTGTGCATGGGCATGGTCTTGCCGCCCTTGGCAGCTTCGATGGCAGCTTCGGCAGCTTCCTTGATGCCGTCGCCCTTCAGAGCGGAGATCTCAACGACCTTGCAGCCCAGAGCCTGAGCCAGTGCATCGATCTTAATGGTGTCGCCTCTCTTGCGAACCACATCCATCATATTGATGGCCACGACAACGGGGATGCCCAGTTCAGTCAGCTGGGTGGTCAGGAACAGGTTACGCTCCAGGTTGGTGCCGTCTACGATGTTCAGGATAACGCTGGGGCGTTCTTCGATCAGGTAGTTACGGGCGACAACTTCTTCCAGAGTGTAGGGAGACAGAGAGTAGATACCGGGGAGGTCGGTGATGGTAACATCATTGTGCTTCTTGAGCTTGCCTTCCTTCTTTTCTACGGTAACGCCGGGCCAGTTGCCCACGTACTGGTTGGCACCGGTCAGGGCATTGAACAACGTGGTTTTGCCACAGTTGGGGTTGCCCGCAAGTGCGATCTTAATTTCCATGTAAAAATATCCCTCTTTCTGTTAGTGTACGCTAACCATACGGTACAAGGCAGAGCAATTTGTTCTGCATCCAGGCCGGCGGCACTAACGATTTTCTAAGCAATCAGAAACCTAACAATCAACAATGATTTGCGCAGCTTTGCGAACGATCAGGCAATCTCGATCATATCAGCATCAGCCTTGCGGATGGACAGCTCATAGCCGCGGACGGTTACCTCAATGGGGTCACCCAGGGGAGCAACCTTGCGAACGTAGACATCCACACCCTTTGTGATGCCCATGTCCATGATACGGCGTCTGACAGCACCTTCACCGTGGAGCTTGACAACCTTGACGGTTTCGCCAACCTTTACTTCACGAAGTGTCTTCATCGTTTCTACCTCCTTAAATAAGTTAATCACCATGAATCAGATCATGATTCTCTGTGCCATTTCATAGCTGATGGCGACGCGGCTTTCTTTGACCTTAACAATCAGATTGCCGTTGACGGTATTCAGTACGGTTACGGTATGTCCGGCCACGAAGCCCAGATTTTCCAGGTGCTTGCGGGTTTCGGGTTTACCGCCGATCTTCTGAATAATCAACTCGTCTCCAATGTCTGCTAATGTAAGTGGCATCATTTTTTGTATCCTCTCATATCTCTGTCAGTAGTGCGTTGTTAGTACCAGCTAACAAGCACCTTCACCTGTTTGTTACCTGACGCTAACTGAAGACATAATAGCGCAGGATTTTGTTTTTGTCAATAGTTTTTTGGGAATTCCATGAATTGCGTGTGAACAAAGTGCAATATGGGGACAACTTGCTTGCAATTCAGAATAATCTGTGTTAAAATGGTTAGCACTATCTAAGTTTAATCCGGGGGAGGAATGGTTATGCATTTGTTGGAATCCGGCCAGATGTATCTGGAAACAATTTATATTTTGTCCATGAGCAGCAAATATGTCCGTGCCATTGATGTGGGAGAACAGATGGGATTTTCCAAACCCAGTGTCAGCCGTGCGCTGAGCCGCCTGAGGGGCGACGGATATGTTCTGGCGGACGAAAACGGCTACCTCAGCCTGACGGACAAGGGACTGGAGGTTGCACAGACCATCTATGAGCGGCATACCATTCTCAGTGAGCTTCTGGTTCGTCTGGGCGTGGATGAGAAGGTTGCAGCAGAGGATGCCTGCAGAATCGAGCACGTAATCAGCAGAGAATCCTTCGATGCACTTAAGCGTCACATGAGAAAGCATGAATCTGCCGACTGATCCGGCGGAGAAAATGCAGGCTGCGGAAAAATTTCAGAAATGATGAGCCCTTTGCGGACTCAGAGAAACGGCGTGACCCTGGGTCACGCCGTTTCTCTGGTTTCCGAAAAAATACAGACAGGAAAATCGGCACAGGTACGGCTGTATTTGTGCCGATTCTTGGTTTCCCTGTTTTTGCTGGCCTGCATACAGAATGTGAAAATCGATATTGTTCGTTAGCTTTTGAAGTCGGGAGGCTTTCTGGGACCATTGGTAAAAACAGGTGCTGTCATAGAGGACAAAAAATAATCCGAACCCGTCTCCCGCTGGGAAGATCTGGTTCGGATTATATTGGTTTGGTGCCGGTGACCGGGATCGAACCGGTACGCTTGTTTAGAGCGAGGGATTTTAAGTCCCTTGTGTCTGCCTGTTCCACCACACCGGCATGTGAAAAATTATATCACAACGATTTTTTACTGTCAAGATTTCGGCTCTGTGAGGGTACTGCATATTTCCGGCGGAATCTGCTTCCTTTCCGCGGATTTTTTCAGCCGACGGAAGCTGCCGCATCAAAAGACAAAAACCATAACTTTCTGCTTTAAAAAGTGAAAAAAGTATGCAAAACGGCAAAAGTACAGCAGAATACGGAAAAAATCTGTGATTCCGGGGCGGAAAGTGCGGAAATGGGCTTGCATAATCTTCCCCAGAGGCATATAATGGGGAAAAGTTTGAGCGAATTGAGGTATGGAACTATGAAACCCTGGCGGCATTTTAAAACCATAACCAAGCACCGGATGATTGTGATGATGGGGTGCTTTCATGTAGGTCTGATCTGGCAGGGCCTGACTCACGACCTTTCCAAATATTCGCCTGTTGAGTTCTGGAACGGCGCCAAGTATTATCAGGGAGACCGCAGCCCCAATGCTGCTGAGCGAGAGGAAAAAGGCTACTCCGAGGCCTGGATGCATCATAAGGGCCGCAACAGACACCATTATGAATACTGGACAGACATGAGCCCGGTCACCCGAACCTATCAGGCGGTGGAAATGCCCAGAAAGTATCTGGCGGAAATGATTATGGACCGCCGGGCGGCCTGCAGGACCTATCAGGGCAAGGCCTACACAAACGGTTCTCCGCTGGCTTATTTCGAAAAAAGCCGTGAGCGCAGCCTGATGCATCCTGAGACCAAGAAACAGGTGGAATTTCTTCTGACAATGCTGAAAGAACAGGGGGAAAAGGAAACTTTTCGCTACATTCGGGAAAGCGTCCTGAAGGGAAAACCCTTCCCCTGGGAAGCAGAAGAAAAATAATTTCAGTTTTTTTGAAAAATAGCTTGACATTTTCGTAATTAGGCGTATAATAATACTCGTTCTTGCGAACAGCAATGTCTTGCGATAGAGGGTTAGTGTAACGGTAACACACCGGACTCTGACTCCGTTATTGGGGGTTCGAATCCCTCACCCTCTGCCAGATAAAAGTCCACCCAATCGGGTGGGCTTTTTTTATTTACCCATTTTGCCATAAATGCAGGCTCAATTGCAGCAGCCGGTTTCAGCCTGAAAGCCGTTCTGACACTTTTTTGAATGCCATTTCGGAAATAATCTGGAAAAACAAGGTTCTTTATAGGGAACTTTCTGTGAAAATCCGACGAAACAGAAACAATTCTTTGAAAAATGCTTGCGCCGGGAGAAAGCCTTGTGTTATAATTTACACGAGAATATTTGACGTTTGCAGAGAGGAGGCTTCCGGATTTGCTGGATATTCACTGCCACATTCTTCCGGGCGTGGATGACGGTTCGGAAGATATGGAGGAATCGCTGGAGATGGCCAGAATGGCTGTCGGTTCCGGCGTTACGGCTATTGCTGCCACCTCCCATTTTCGCGGCGAACTGAACGACTGCCGCAGACTTCCGCTGCTGAACCGCCGCTTTGAAATGCTGGAAAATACACTTGCTCAGCTGCAGATTCCGCTGAGACTCTATCACGGGGCAGAGATCCTGTGCCTTCCGGAAACACCGCTGCTGGCCCGGAGGCAGCTGCTTCCTACATTGGGGCTGGGAAATTATGTGCTGATGGAATTTTACTTTGATGAAACCCCGGAAATGATGGATTACTACCTCTCCGCTGCTGAAGAGCAGGGGTATCGGGTGGTGGTGGCCCATCCGGAGCGGTACGATGCTGTGCAGCGGGATCTGGGAGTGTTGTGCAGATGGTTTGATCGGGGATATGCTATTCAGGTCAACAAAGGCAGCATTTTCGGCAGATTCGGCAGCGGTGCCGAATATACGGTGCAGGAGATCCTCCGCAGAGGCCTGGCCCATGCGGTGGCCAGCGATGCACACGGAGCGGATTTCCGGACGACCCGTATGTACGAGCTGACGGACTGGTGCCGGGAGCATCTGAGACAGCACTACAGCCACATCCTGCTGGAAGAGAATCCCCGCAGAATCCTCAGCGGGGAGAGCCTTGTTCCGGTGTGGTAAAAAATCGGAGAATTTATCCGGATGTATGGCAAAAAGTCAGCAAAAATCCGGAAAAACGTTTACAGTTCGTGGAAAGTATGGTACACTGAAAAATACGCAATGCGAATTTTTTCGCAGACCTGTGCCCCTTCGGGGAATGGCAGCGCCTGCAGATATCCCGGAACTTTGAGGGAGAGATGGTCAGCTTATGAGAACAATGAAAATCGTACTGGTACTGCTGTTTGCGGCAGTCAGCCTGGTGTTCTGTTTTTCCGGAATCCGGCAGAGAATGTCCGGAAAAGACGAGGGCCCGGAAATTACCTGTGAATGGGAAGTCATGGATGTGTCGGTCAACGCTCAGGATCAGGAGCTTCTTGCAGGCATCACTGCCTGGGATCCTCAGGACGGAGACCTGACGGACAAGGTGCTGGTGGGCGGAGTTTCCAAGCTGCTCACGGAAAATACCGCCAAGATCACCTATCTGGTCTTTGACAGCGACGACAACATGGGGACGATGGTGCGCTATCTGCGTTATACCGATTACCGGCGTCCCGTTTTTGAGATCACCAAGCCGCTGGTTTACGGAACGGGGGGCGCGGTTCAGCCTCTGTCCAGACTCAAGGCCTACGACATTCTTGACGGGGATATCTCCCAGTCCGTCCGGATTTCCACCCTGCGCGGCACAGATGAGAAAAATATCTATTCGGCAACGGCGCAGGTCACCAATTCTCTGGGCGATACCGCCAGAGTCGAACTGCCTATTATCCTGCGGGATTCTGCTGCAGACCTTCCGGAAATCCGCCTGAAAAGGCAGATGCTCTATCTCAACCGGGGGGACGCATTTGATCCGCAGCAGTACCTGATTTCCGTAAATACAGAAAACGGTCCCGGGTCCATATCGGATGTGAAAATTCAGAATCCTGTGGATACCTCGGTGCCGGATACATACTGGGTCCGCTACACCTGCACCAATGGCAGCCGCACCGGAATTGCCATTATGGTTGTGGTCGTGGTCTGATCGGGAGGGAAGCATATGAAAACGGAGAACAGAGGAATACAGTTTTCGGACATTTCCCTGGGGTGCATGATGCGGATGCTGCTGCGAAATGCCTGGATGATTGTGGCCTGCGCACTGATTTTTGCCATGGGAACTTCGCTGTACCTGCAGTGGTTCTGGAAGCCGGTTTATCAGGCCACGATGACCTATGCTGTGACCAGCCGGGAGGCTACCTATACGGCACACGGCAATTTTAACGCATCCCGGGAAGTAGCTGCGGTCATGTCCAAGCTGATCCAGACCGATGTGATTCTTGATAATGTGGAAAAATCCGATGCAAGCCTTGGAAAATTCACCGGCACCATCCGGGCTGAGCAAATCCCGGAAACCAACCTGATCAGAGTCTGGGTAGAGGATTCTACTCCGGAGCGGGCGTTCCGGGGAATCTATGGCCTGATGGAATGCTTTCCTGAGCTGTCGGACTATGTGTCCAAAACTTCCGTGGTGCAGGTAATCCGTAATCCGGTGGTTTCGGCCACACCGATCAACGGTGTGGATGTGACCGGAAAGATGTTCCGGGCCGGTGCGGTCGGTGCTGTGCTGATGGCAGCTCTGCTGGTGTGGATTTCCGTCAGAAGGGAAACCGTGCAGACCCGGGATGGTGCCCGGCACCTGCTCGATGCGGGAATTGTGGGCACCATCGGTCATGAAAAAAAGCACAGAACGCTCAAATCCAGCCTGAAACGGACCAAAAAGGGTTTGCAGGTTTTTGCTCCTGGCACAAGCTACACCTTTTCCGAGCAGGTCAATGGTGTCTGCACCCGGCTGGAGCAGGAAAATGCCGCCAAAGGCCGCAAAATGTTCCTCATTGCCGGTGTAGGCGAGAACGAAGGAAAGTCTACGGTGGCCGGAAACGTGGCTGCCATGCTGGCTATGAAGGGAAAAAAGGTGGCACTGCTGGATGCGGATCTGCGTAAGCCTGCCATGGCAAAATTCTTCTCTGGAGAGTACCGGGCTTCCCTTCCGCTGAACCAGATGCTGAAAAAGCCTTTCAGCCGGGAAAACTTCCTGGCCTGTATGGAGCAGCACAGCCGGCTGGGACTGTATATGCTCTTTCCCACGACAGCGGATAAGAATCCTGCGGAGCTGCTCAGCAGTCACACCATGGAAATGGTGCTGCGGCAGCTGCGGGTTTTCGATTACATTATCGTGGATACGCCGCCTATGGCACTGTTTGCCGATGCGGAAATGCTGGCGGATAAGGTTGATGCCAGCATTCTGGTGGTTCGGGAGGACTATACTCCTGCATGCGATGTCAATGATGCTGCAGATGCACTGCGCAATGCTGACAGCGCGTTTTTGGGCATCGTCCTCAACGACATGACCGGACAGTCTTCCGGAAAGCACAGATACGGTTATGGCTATGGCTACGGCTACGGCTACGGAGAGTCCCACAGAGAAGCTGCTGCAGGTTCCGGCAGAAAAAGCTACAGCTGAGCAGGGAGGTTGCGTAAATGCAGGATAATTTGAACAAGCCTGAGGAAAAAATCGACATTACGGAAATGACAGAGCGTTTCGGCAGATATCTGCGTCGGTACTGGATTCTGGTGGTGGTGCTGGCAGTGCTGGCGGCAGGGCTGTCGCTGTTTCGGGCGAAGCGGGCATTTGTGCCGCTGTATGAGTCTCAGGCGGTTTTTACGGTCAGCTCCGGATATGCATCGGAGGATATTTTCTCTGCCAGTTACTATGACAATGCTGCAGCGCAGCAGCTGGCGCTGGCGTTCCCGCATATGCTGGATACGGATGTGATGCGGGACCTGATGAAGCAGCAGCTCGGTGAACCGTATATCAATGCAAGAATCATCCCGGAATCTGCCGTGGATACCAACCTGTTTACCCTTCGGACAATCAGCCCCTCAGCGCAGGATGCATACGACATCCTCTGGGCCTGTATCGAGTGCTATCCTCAGGTGGCGGTGTATATGGTGGATGATCCCGGCATGGTGATCCGGGAGGAACCGGAACTTCCCACGGAACCTTTTAACAGCTTCTCATGGAAAGGCCCGGTTGCCAGAGGCGGAGTGAAGGGCGGGCTTCTGGGCCTGATCCTTCTGATTGTGATGACTGTGCTGAATCAGAGAGTGACCTCAGTTTCTCAGCTCAAAAGCATGATGAACCTGCCTGTTCTGGCGGTATTCCCTCAGGTCAGACAGAAAAAACGCAGATCCGGGCAGAACCAGCTGCCGCTTGCTGCTACCGACCGGGCAATGGGAGAGAGTATGCGAAAGCTTGCTGCCAGAATCCGCAGATCGTCGGCAGAGAATGGCAGGAAAAATATTCTGGTTACCAGCACACTTTCCGGTGAAGGAAAGACGACGATTGCGGTAAATCTGGCCATGATGCTGTCAAAAGAGGGAAAAAAGGTGGTTCTGGTGGATGCTGACCTGCGCAAGCAGAGCGTTGCCTCCCGTCTGGGACAGAGCCAGGGGGAGAACAGTCTGCTCGACTGCATCGAAAACGACCGCCTGCCTGTGGACCAGTGCCTGCGGCAGGTTCCCGGAACCGACCTTGTGTTTTTGTCCGGAAAGAGCATCTCCGGGCGCAGATACAACATTGATGCAAAGGGCTTCCGGAGAGTTCTGGATACGCTGGATGAGCGGTTTGACTATGTGATTCTGGACTGTGCACCCTGTGTGGAGGTGGCGGATACTGCGCTGCTGTGCCACTTTGCCGACGGTGTTCTGTATGTGGTCAGACCGGAGGTTCCCAGAAAGAACCAGCTGCTGGATGTAGTGACTGGCCTGTATGATCAGGGCTCCACGCTGATGGGATTTGTGGTCAACGGTGTCAGCCGTAAGAGCGGACATTACGGGTACGGCTATGGTTATTCCGGATACCGGTATGGCTCCCGCTATGGTTACAGCAGCCGAGAAGGGCAATAAGGAGTGCCGGGCAGCTCTTCGGGCGTGCCGCATAAAATCAAAATTTAACCGGAGCGTGTCGGATACGCTCCGGTTTTGCATTGCTGCATATTCTGGGATGCGGCAGAGAAAAGATACGGCACGGTTCCGTTTTTGGAAACCGTGCCGTATTTGGTTATTTGGGGAATTTTTTCCGGACCGGGAGTCTTACAGAAGTTCCATCCGGAAGGAGAAGGAGATGTCCTTTTCCTTTAAGCGGAATTCTTCCATCAGTTCCGGACCGCAGGATGCGCTGCCCAGACCGGAAACCCGGTAATCCACCCGGACGGTGGTGTAGTCGGCGGGGACCAGCTCGTCGGCATGGCCGGTCTCTGCCAGGTGATGGGCATCGTACTGGGACACATTAAAGCTGAAGTTGTCACCGGTAAAGCGAACCGTGTCATTGAGCGTCAGCTCCCGGCAGCTGACGTGGCTGCCGTGTTCCTGAGGACGGACGTAGGGAACGTATTCGTCCAGAGCGGTGCTCTCATGGAAGCCTACGGTGCCGTGGTGGCAGCTGTCTTCGTAGCTTTCCAGAGGGCCGTTGGCGAAATAGCGGAAGGGAAGGTTCTTTCCGGGAATCCGGAATTCAAAGCCCAGTCTGGGCAGCCAGATCATGTCCTGGGGAACGGTTCCGTTCAGGTCAAAGCACATGGTGCCTTCCTCGTCCACGGCGATGGTCAGGGTGTACTCCAGCCAGGGGCGGCGGCTTACGCCGGCCTGAGCGGCCCGGATGACGATTTTTCCGTCTTCGGCTTCCATGCTGCGCACGTTGGTGAAATTGGTGTTCAGGTTTTCACCGGCCCAGTTGCCCTCGTGGAACCATTTGATCTTGATGTGACGGTCATTGTCGGTAGGTGCCCGGAAGGCGGTCAGTGCCACGGGAGCGTCCAGCCACTCTCTTCCGGCGATGATCATGCTGTCCAGATTGCCGGTCTGCCGGTTGAACCGATAGAGGAAACGGCTGCCGGAGGCATAGATGTACTTTCCTTCGGAATGGAACCGGGCGGGAGCGGCCTCGTGGGATTCGGCTGCGACGGTGCAGGGGACGGGAATCTGGAGATCTGCTGCGATGGTTCCCTGAGTATCGGTAAGGATGACCTCAGCGAAAGCGCCCAGACGGCAGGTTTCGGGAAGTTTGTTTTCGGGGACGAGCACGGTCGAAGCACCGGCGGCTACATCCAGACGGCACAGATGCTCTTCCAGCACAGCGCCGTCCACAGTGATTTTCCACAGTGCCCGGTACCGGTTCAGATTTGCAAAATCAAGGCAGCTGTGTACCTTCAGACCTTCGTTTGTCCAGCAGATCCGGATGGGGCAGTAGGCAGAGGCGATTTCCATGGTGCCGGACTTCAGGGAGCGGTCGGCAAATACCATGCCGTCGCAGCAGAAGTTGCCGTCGTGGGTCAGCTCACCGGGGAAGTCACCGCCGTAGCGCAGGTTGCCGTCCTGATAAACGGCATGGTCGGCCCATTCCCAGACGCAGCCGCCGATAAGGTTTGGCCGGCTGTAAATGGATTCCCAGTACTGCCACACGTCTCCGGGGCTGTTGCCCATGGCGTGGGCGTATTCGCACATGAACACGGGGAAGTTGATTTTGGGGTCCTCAGCCAGCTCGTTCAGGCGCTGAATGGAGGGATACATGATGGAGAACACGTCGGCCTTGCTCTGCTTCATGGAAGCGGATTCCCGCTCGGAGTGGGCAAGACGCCGGGGATCCCGGGCGTGCATGTAGTCGAGCATGTCATCATAGTTGGGGCCGTAGCCGGATTCGTTGCCCACGGACCACATGATGACGCTGGTCTGGTTCTTGTCCCGCTCCAGAGTCCGCTCCATGCGCTCCAGATGTTCCTTTTTCCATTCGGGGCGGGTGTGGGGCCATGCGGGATTTTCACCATAGTAGCCGTCGACGGCACTGCTGCCAACTTTGTTGAGGAAGCCGTGGGTTTCAATGTCGTTTTCCAGCACCAGGTAAAAGCCCAGCTCATTTGCCAGTTCCGGCAGCTCTGGAATGGGAGGATAGTGGGAGGTACGGATGGCGTTGATGTTCAGCTTTTTCATCAGCTCCAGATCCTGCCGCACTTCGGCTCTTGTGATGACCCAGCCGTGGGCGGGTGTGGTGTCGTGGTGGTTGACACCTCTGAGCTTGACGGGACGGCCGTTGATCAGCAGTTCCTTTTTGTCGGAGATGGCAACGTCACGGAAGCCGAATTTCTGCCGGATAACTTCGTCGCCGCAGGTCAGCTCCAGGGTATAAAGATAAGGCTCTTCGGCGTTCCAGAAAACAGGATTGCTGATGGTGATATCGGCGGTGCTTTCGCAGACCAGCTCGGCAGCAACATTGGCCTTGTCCAGAATGCGGACATGGCAGGGACGGTCCACCTTCAGGTGGAGCACGTTTTTGTCGGTGCTGATTTCAAAGTCACGCAGATGTCCCTCGGAACGGCGCAGAAGATACACGTCCCGGAACAGGCCGTTGAACCGCAGGAAGTCCTGATCTTCCAGGTAACTGCCCACGCACCACTTATATACCTGAATCCGCAGCTCGTTGGTACCGGGATGCACGAAGGCGGTGACGTCGAACTCGGCCTGCAGGTGGGAGCCCTGTGTAAAGCCGACCTTCTGACCGTTGATATAGATCACGCCGCAGGAGCTGACACCTTCCAGAACGAGGTAGGTCAGCTTCTGATCTTCGGGGATCTCAAAGGATCTGCGGTACAGGCCCATGGGGTTGATATTGGGAACGTAGGGCATATCTACAGGGTATGGATAGTTGACATTGGTGTAGTTTGGGTGTTCATAGCCCTGCATCTGCCAGCAGGAGGGAACAGGAATGGTATCCCAATGCTCCGGCTCACAGGCATAGTCGCCGTCTTCGAAAAATGCAAAATCCCAGTTGCCGTTGAGCAGCCGGTACTCGGCATTTCCGCCGGGGATGTACCAAGCCCGGGGAGGAAGACGATTCTCGGAAGTATGCAGGACATCTTCATAAAAACGCATGGTGAGAACCTCCTATAGGTTTTTGTAATGCACCACCAGTATAAGCGTTTTGATTGACTTCGTCAAATAGAAAAAAACGAAAAACAAATTTCGGTAGATTTGAAGAGCAAACTGTGATACATTACATTATAATGAATAATGTAATGTAACGCAGACGGATGGCCTGCGCCATAAGGAGACGCAAAAAATGGAACGCAACGACGTATATGATAAAAACCGCCAGCTGACGGGGAAAACGCATGTAAGAGGAAAGCCCTGGAAACGAGGGGAATACGGCCTTGTGGTGTGTGTCTGGGTCTATGATGGACAGGGACACCTGCTGATGACCCGAAGAGCACCGGAGAAAACCTTTGCCGGCACCTGGGAAAATTCCGGCGGAGCAGCCAAGGCGGGGGAAGACAGCATCACGGCGATTATGCGGGAGCTGTACGAGGAAACCGGAATCCGGGCACCCCGGGAGGAGTTCGAATATATAGGTTCTGACAGGGACCGGAATACACATTACGATTTTTACTGTCTGCGCAATGCAACGCCGCTGGAGGAGATCGTTCTGCTGCCCGGCGAAACGGATGCAGCCAAATGGGTAAGCTTTGAGCAGGTTCATGAAATGATCCAAAAGAAGCAGATCTGCAAAGCAATCTGCCGCCAGTTCATCCGTCAGGAGCCGGAGCTTCGCAAGCGAATGGATCCGCCGCAGGTATAAGCTGAAAAAGTCGGAAATTGCCGGAGAAAAGGTATAAATGCAGAAAAATGCAAAATTATGCAAATAATGCTTGACAAATGGGGAAGCAGGTGGTAATATATACAGGCTTTCCGCGAGAGCGGTCGGCGATTGAACCGAATATGAAGAAATTTGAAAAGATTTGTAAAAAGTTCTTGACAAATGACTTCAAATTTGATACAATCTTAAAGCTGTGTGAAACGCAGCAATCACAACTGAAACGGTTCGAAAGAACTTCGAAAAGTTTGAAAAACTTCG
>RCNH01000117.1_pt1 | contig 62702 bp, 46 predicted proteins | sample 2041161 | NCBI WGS metagenome assembly RCNH01 (sample SAMN09708215, study PRJNA481090) | Feces metagenome, whole genome shotgun sequencing project. | biome: feces | host: Leptonychotes weddellii | place: Antarctica: Sion Island | collected 2010-03-01 | reverse complement strand
AAAAGCCCGGTACAATACCGAGCTTTATTCCAATCTAAGAAGGCCTCTTAATCAATATTAACCGTCCAACTTTTGGGGGTCATATCATTTTGACCCGGCTTCTTCTTATTTATATAGAGATATGCAGTTATCAGAATGATCAATCTGCCTGAGGGATCTCCTTCTGAGCCTTTTCCCATTGTTCCTTGGCATATTCCTGCATATCGACCACCTCATCCTTCTCATCGACGATTTCCTGACCCAGCATGGTCTCGATCACATCTTCCATCGTGACGATACCACGAAGAGAGCCATACTCATCCAGGATGATGGAGATATGCTCCTTCTTTTCCATCAGTCTTTCCATGATATCGGAAACGGTATCCTCTTCCTTGAAAGCGACGATCGGACGTACGATCTCTTCCATACGGAGATCGAACTTGTCTTCCGCCATCTTCTCGAGCACCGTCTGACGAAGTACATAACCGATGATGTAATCGCTGTTATCCTCATCGTAGATCGGAATTCTGGAATGGTTCTTGAAATCCTCGTTGTTGTAGAAATCCTTGATGGTCATTGAACTTTCAGCCATCTCGACCACCACACTCGGTGTCATGATCTCATGAGCCGTGATCTCATCAAGTTTCAGAATGTTCTGAATCATCTTCTTCTCGTCCTTCTCGATCACATATTCCTCGGTAGCTACCGTCGCCATGGCACTGATGTCCTCACGACTGACGCTGACCTGCGATGAATTGTGAGCGATGACCTTAGTAAGACGTTCACAGAGCCATACCAACGGGAAACTGATCCAGATGATGACGTTGATGACACGCGCTGCAGGAATGGCGAGCTTTCTCCAGTAATAGGACCCTATCGTCTTCGGAATGATCTCGGAGAAGACAAGGATCAGCAAGGTGAATATCACGGAAAAGACACCGACCATCGTACTGCTGTACACCTCGGCAACCAGAGAACCGACCACAGAGGCACCGATCGTATTCGCGATCGTGTTCAGACAGAGAATGGCGGAAATAGGACGGTCAGGATTCATCTTGAGCTTCTTCAGAAGCAGTGCCCCCTTGACTCTGCTTTCCTCAAGACCAGTGATATAGGTGATAGGAGTAGAAAGCAATGTCGCTTCCAGGACCGAGCACAAATGTGACAAGATCAGGGAAACGAACATTATGATGTATATTAAACCCTCTTCCATATTGTGATTATGATCGTTTCAGATGTGCGATGACAGTCGTGGAGGCGTTCACGGCGTCACCGACCTTGACATTGATTTCCGCATCCAGCGGAAGATACATGTCGATTCGAGAACCGAACTTGATGATACCGCACTGGGTACCTTTATCGGCATGACTGCCCGGTTCCGCGTAGGTGACGATACGACGGGCGAATGTTCCGGCCAACTGTTTGAACAGAATCTCTCCATATCGACTCCTGATGCCGACGGACGCATGTTCGTTCAGTTCAGATGCTTTAGGCAGGAATGCCAGCATATAGAGTCCAGGATGATATTTGTAATAGGTGACTTCTCCGCTGATCGGCCAGAAATTCACATGGACATTGAAGAAGTCCATGTACACGGACACCTGGATGACATCACGTTTGAGATACTCTCCCTCAAAGACTTTATCGACGATGACCACCTCTCCGTCAGCGACACTGGTCACGACTTCTTCCCCCGGTACGACCGGTCTCTCGGGTACCCTGAAAAAGAACAGGACAAAACCCATGATGAACATCACGGGCGCAGCCAGAAGGTAGGAAATGAAGGTATATGGAGCGGGGATGAAATACAATAGCGGAAAAGCGACTGCAATTCCGATCAGCCATACGGTCACCACTATATTGATACAATCTTTGTGAACTGTCATTTTAGTTTGAATTATTCTACAAATGTACTGAAATTACACGATTCCGACAAATCTTAATTGCAGCAGGCAGGCATGAGGTCGAACAGATGCAGGTAGATCAATGCGGTCGGAATACTGAGCAGAGCGCTGTCGAAACGATCCAGCATGCCACCATGCCCCGGCAAGGAATGCCCGGAATCCTTGATGCAGTAATGACGTTTCCATTGAGACTCGATCAGATCGCCGTAGACACCGGATACATTCATCACCGCTGCAAGCAGAATGCAGTGCAGGAGAGACATGTTCCAGAATCCCAGGTAATACAAGCACACCGCAACGACGATCGCCAGGAAGAAACCACCCCAGAAACCGACCCAAGATTTCTTCGGGGAGACGGACGGGAAAAGTTTCTTGCCATATTTCTGCCCGAGCGTTATTCCGAAAAGATAAGCTCCGACATCGGATGCCCAGACGACGAGGAACAGCGACAGGAGAAAAAGCCCGTTGAACTGTCCCAGATTCTCCGGATCCGGAAATACGGCCATATTGAACACTGACCAAGGCACCGCAATGTAAAGAAGAGCGGTGTACAGGTTCGCGAACTTGCCGAACTCAGCCTTGTCCTTCACATACAAGGAATTGATCATCACGATGAAGATCGGAAGCAGGACAAGCAGCCCATATTTCTTCGGACACAGTCCATCCATATATAAGAAAGAGAGCACGAACATGAAGACGCCGGCAAGAATGGCGAGCAGCTGCGAGAAACGATAACGATCCTGCATCGTCATCCGCAAGAATTCACGCATCATGAATATCAGGAAAAGCAGCATGATTCCCAGAAATACATACTGGTCGATCAGCATCGCTGCCAACATCACCAAGAGGAACAAGCCTCCGAACAAAGTTCTCTTCAACAGGTTGGACATGGTCTTTCGTACAATTTCAGTGTTATTATTCCTGCTCATCAGCCGGAGCTGCGGCAGAATCGGTCATATCAGGATCTTCAGCAGGATGGACCGGAGTCTCCGCGGTATTCTCCGCAGGAGCAGCTGTCGATTCTGCAGAAACCGCAGCTCCGGCCCGAGGACCGAAGATACGTTCCAGATCGTCTGCAAATATAACTTCTTTTTCGAGAAGTAAGGCAGCAAGCCGCAGGAATCCTTCACGATTGTCATCAAGAATCTTCCGAGTCTTCTTGTGGATCTGGTCCACGAGTCCCCTCACTTCCTGGTCAATGAGCTCCGCAGTCTTCTCACTGAACGGCTTGGTCAGGTCATAACCTCTGGCCCCGGTGGAATCATAGAAGGAAAGTTCACCGACCTTGTCACTCATACCATAATACTTCACCATTCCGTAAGCCATCTGGGTCAGACGCTCAAGGTCATTCTGAGCGCCGGTAGAAGGTTGTCCGTTCACGATTTCCTCAGCCACACGACCTCCCAGCAACGCACACATCTCATCCATCATCTGATCACGGGTCATCAGAAGACGCTCCTCCGGAAGATACCACGCGGCACCGAGCGCCTGCCCTCTCGGGACAATGGTGACCTTGAACAAAGGATTCGCATGCGGCAGCAACCAGCTGACCGTAGCATGTCCGGCCTCATGATGAGCGATGGAACGTTTCTCCTCAGGAGTGATGATCTTGTCCTTACGTTCCAGTCCACCGATGATACGGTCGACTGCATCCAGAAAGTCCTGCTTGTCGATAGCCGCCTTATTCCGGCGTGCTGCAGTAAGGGCCGCCTCGTTGCAGACATTGGCGATGTCAGCACCGGAGAAGCCCGGCGTATGTTTCGCCAGGAATTCGACATCGAAATCCGGCTCCAGCTTCAAACCTTTCAGATGAACCTGGAAAATTTCCTCACGTTCCTTCAGGTCCGGCAGCTCGACATGAATCTGACGGTCGAAACGACCGGCACGAAGCAAAGCCTTGTCCAGGATATCCGCACGGTTGGTCGCCGCAAGACAGATGACTCCGGAATTCGTACCGAAACCGTCCATTTCAGTCAGCAGCTGGTTCAAGGTATTCTCCCGCTCATCATTTGAAGAGAAGCCTACGTTCTTTCCTCTGGCACGGCCCACCGCATCGATCTCATCGATGAAGACGATGCACGGGGCCTTCTCCTTGGCCTGACGGAAGAGGTCGCGGACACGGGAAGCACCGACACCGACGAACATCTCGACGAAATCAGAACCGGAAATGGAGAAGAACGGAACGTTCGCCTCTCCGGCAACGGCCTTGGCCAGCAAAGTCTTACCGGTACCCGGAGGGCCGACCAGCAATGCTCCTTTCGGAATCTTTCCACCCAATGCCGTATATTTCGCAGGATTCTTGAGGAAATCGACAATCTCCATGACTTCCTCCTTTGCGCCGTACAGACCGGCTACATCCTTGAAAGTGACTTTCATGCTATCTTTCTCCGCCAGCTTACCCGGAGCCTTACCTACATTGAAGACACCGCCCGGACCGCCGGATCCACCGCCCATCTTCTGATTCATGCCGCGGAACATCAGGAACCACAGCCCCAGAAGCAGCAACGGGAAGAGCAGCCACTCGAAGACACCGCCCCAGATATTGTCACGCTGTTCGACTTCGATCCTTACCGGCTTCATATGCCGTACAGTCAGGGAATCATTCAATGCTCCGAACTGTTCTTCAGCATCGAAACTGCCGGAAACAAGAAAGGTCAGATGGGGAGAAGCCGGAGGAAGGGTAACATTGTTCTCTTCCTGATATTCCTTCACGGCATCCGGTTCCAACGTGACCAGCCCCTGGAATTCATTCCTGACAAAAGTGATCTCCTTGATATCCCCCTTGAGGAACATCTGCTTCACATGATCCCAGTTCACCTCTCGCGGTGCCGGTGCGCTCTGATCGAAAAGCATCCAGATGATGACACCGACCAGAATCATGTAGAACCAGGAAAAACGGAAACGTACTGTCTTTATCTCTTTACTCATAGTCTTTATTCAGCGTCTTTGAATTCATATTTTTCCGCATCAGCCCAGAGATCCTCCAAACGGTAGAATTCTCTGTACTCTGTCTGGAAGACGTGGACGACGATGTCGCCGTAATCCAGGATAACCCAGATGGCATTGTCCTGTCCTTGGCTCCTGAGCACCTTTCGGCGGCACTTCTCGATCATACGATCCTCCACGTTGTCCGCGATGGCCACGACATTGGTCGTCGAATCTGCATGACAGACGATGAAATAATCAGAGATGGCGGTTCCTACAGGTCTGAGGTCCAGTGCTACGACATCCTGACCTTTCTTTTCGAGCATAGCGTCAGCTATGACCTTGATTTCTTCGATATTCATATATTACTGTTGATTTCCTAGATTTTTGTCTAAATTAGCAGACAAATATAAGCAAATTCTACACCAATGAGAAAAATAGGAGAGATTATATGGATGGACCAGGTCGATTCCACCAATAATATGGCAAAATGTCATATCGACGAAATTCCTGACATGACAGTACTTTCCGCTCACTGTCAGACCGACGGCAGAGGTCAGCGCGGCAACCGCTGGCTGACCGCTTCCGGAAAGAACCTCACCTTCAGTCTGATTCTGAAATCCGCACCTGGAGAAAGGAATTCCATCGCTGCCACGGACCAGTTCGTCCTCTCGGAAATGATTGCGGCCTCATTGGTAGAAACTCTGGGAAACCACGGACTGCACGCCAAGATCAAGTGGCCCAATGATATCTATGTAGGAGACCGTAAGATCTGCGGTATCCTCATCGAGAACGTTCTGTCCGGAAAATACCTGACCAGCTCCGTCATCGGAGTCGGCCTGAATGTCAACCAGCTGGAATTCGATGCCAGCATCCATCCGGAAGCCACCTCCATTGCCCTGGAGACCGGACAGGAAACCGTGCTGGAAGAACTCCTTGAAGAACTGCTCGACACGGTACGGCTGTACACCCGATTTCTGGACAATCCGAATGAATACCACAAGCTGGACCGGATTTACAACGGCTTCCTCTACCGCAAGGATGAAGAGCACAGCTACCGGATGAAAGCCAACGGAAAGACCTTTGACGGCACGATCCGCAGTGTCGGCCCGACCGGTCTGCTGCGTATGGAAATGAATGAAGGCGAAACCCTGGAGTTCGCCTTCAATGAAATTTCATATGTGATCTGATTCTACTCTCCCCTCATCGCACGGATGACTGCGGCAGGATCCTCGGCCTTGAACACCGCGCTTCCCGCAACCAGAATCTCTGCACCGGCCTCGACGAGCGCCGCGGCATTGGCTGCAGACACTCCCCCGTCCACCTCGATCGCGCAGGTGCAACCGATACGGTCGATCTCTGCTTTCACGCGACGTACCCGGTCATAGGTTTCCTCGATGAATTTCTGTCCGCCGAAACCGGCGAAGACAGACATGATGAGCACGAAATCCACCTGTGCGAGATAAGGAAAGAGACACTCCACCGGAATGTCCGGATTGATGGCGATACCGGCCTTCATCCCTGCTGCATGGATCTGTTCCACGACAGCCGCAGGATGCTCTGTCGCATCGAGATGGAAACTCAGCATATCAGCACCGGCTGCGGCGAAACGCTCGACATATTTCTCCGGATGCACGATCATCAGATGGGCATCCATCGTTTTCCGCGCCTTACGGGCAATCGCCTCGACGATCGGAAAACCGTAAGAAATGTTCGGCACAAACACCCCGTCCATGATATCCAGATGAAAAACGTCCGCATGGGCATTCACCATCTCCACATCCCTTTCGAGATGCAGGAAATCAGCGGACAGGAGAGAAGGAGCGATCTTTACCATAAGCCTGCTTTATCTGAAATTCACGACAACATCGACGAGCAATGCCACGAACTTGTCCAATGAAGCCAGGTCAAGCCGCTCTCCAGGAGCATGCACGCCTCTCAAGGTTGGACCGAAGGAAATCATGTCGAGATCAGGATACTTGTCCAGGAAAAGGCCGCACTCCAGTCCGGCATGAATGGCCCTGACGACCGGTTCTACGCCGAAAAGCTTCTTGTAGGAAGCGACGCTGGCATCCAGGATCCGTGAATTGAGGTTCGGCTTCCAACCCGGATATTCAGATTCGTGGGTAACCTCGGCTCCGGCAAGCAGGAAGCAAGCCTCGACCTTGTCCCCTGCCATTCTGCAGGCAGAGGCTATGGAACTTCTCTGGCTGGTTCCTACCCTGAACTTGCCGGCTTCCGGCATCTTGATGGAAGCCAGGTTCGTGGAAGTCTCCACCAGTCCCTTGATGTCCGGACTCATGGCAAGTACACCGTGAGGAGCTGCTGCCATTGCCCTGACGATTCGCTGAGTATCATCCAGTGAAACGGTCTTTCCGACATCCTGCTTGGTGATCGCGGCCTCCAGAGCGAAGGAGAATCCGAGTGCCGGTTCTACCGTAGCATACTCGGCTTTCACCTCTTCCGCGAAGGCCTTGAAATCGGCCTCCATGCCAGCGGCATCCGCTACAGCGAGGATACAGTGAGCCTCACGGGCGATTGCGTTTCTCTTGTTGCCGCCTTCCAGTTCGATGATGCGGAAATTACGGTCGAGCTGAGTATAAAGGAAACGGGAAATGATCTGAACCGCGTTGGAGCGGCCTTTATCGATGTCGTCACCGCTATGGCCACCCTGACCGCCGAAGACTTTCAGGGTCACGAGCTTGTCATTCTCCGCGATATCCTCCGTCCAGTAATTGAAGACGGCTGTCGTATCAAGACCGCCGGCACAACCGACGAAGAGTTCACCCTCATCCTCTGAATCAAGGTTAATGAGGTGCTTTCCTGAAATGAAATCCGGTTTGAGCGCGAACGCGCCATCCAGACCGGTCTCTTCCGAAACCGTGAAAAGGCACTCCAGCCTTCCGGTCGGAAGATCACTTTCCAGCAAGGCAAGCTCGGAAGCGCATCCGATACCGTCATCAGCACCGAGTGTCGTATCTTTGGCAATCATCCAGCCGTCCTCGATCACATACTTGATCGGATCTTTGGTGAAATCATGCTCGACACCGGCATTCTTCTCGCAGACCATATCGGAATGGGACTGAAGAACGATGGTCGGTACATTTTCGAAACCTTCTGCGGCTTCTTTTATGATAAGGACATTACCGATTTCATCGGTGTGGCACTCCAAAGAATGAGTGCGGGCGAAATCCTGAAGAAAAGCGATGATCTTCTCCTCATGTCCAGACTCCCTAGGAACCTTCGTGATTTCTTTGAAAATTGAAAGTACTTTAGCTGAATCCATAACCTGTGTTATCTGCGTACAGGCACCAGCATTTTCTCAATATCATTCACATACTGCTTGAATGTCTTGTCAGTAGACATCAAGTTTGATACTGTAGTACAAGCATGAAGCACTGTAGCGTGGTCTTTACCTCCTGTTTCCGAACCGATGACAGACAAAGAGCACTTCACCAGCTGACGGGACATGTACATGGCGATCTGCCTGGCCTGTACGATGGCACGTTTTCGACTCTTGGACAAGAGCGTATCTCTGGTAATGCTGAAATAGTCACAGATCACTTTCTGGATCTTGTCAATGGTAACGTCAGTCTGACCGGTTCCGACGATTTTTGCAGTCACCTGCTCAGCCATCTCGACAGTGATCTCCTTATGAGCCAATGTAGAATTAGCGATCAATGAGATCAATGAGCCCTCAAGTTCCCTGAAGTTCGACTTGATGCGGGTAGCGAGGAAATGGAGCACATCCTCCGGAAGTTCGACGCCCTCTCTGAAACTTCTGGCCTTCAACATGGACAGACGGGTCGCGAAATCCGGTTTTTCCAATTCCACGGAGAGGCCCCACTTCAATCGGGACAGCAGACGCTCCTCGAAATTCTGAAGATCGGCCGGAGCGCGGTCTGAAGTGAAGATCAGCTGTTTTCCAGACTGGTGGAGATGGTTGAAAATATTGAAGAACGCATTCTGGGTTCCCTGACCGATAAGGTCCTGGATATCATCGACGATGAGGACATCCATCTTGGAATAGAACGCAAGGAAATCCGTAAGTTTGTTGTGCACACCGGCCGCATCCATATACTGGGTCTTGAAACGGTTGGCCGGGACGTAGAGAACGACGAGATCAGGATACCTCTCCTTGATGGAGATACCGATCGCCTGTGCGATATGGGTCTTACCTAAACCTGGACCTCCGAAAAGGAAGAGCGGGTTGAACGGTGTCTTGCCCGGTTTTTCAGAAATGCTCTCTGCAGCGGTGAAACCCATCTTGTTGCACTCGCCGATGACGAGGTTGCTGAAACAGTAGACCGGATTCAGCTGCGGATTCACCTGCACTCTTCTCTGCACACCCGGAAACACGAACGGACCGGGATTGGAAGCAGGAGAAGTATTCACGGAAATGGAACGATTGATCGGCGCGTTTCCATGAACGGCAGGATAACGGAGAGCCGGCTGATTGGAGACCGGTCTCACGACATAAACCAACTTCGCATCGGCACCGATCTCTTTCTTGAGCGCAGCTTTCAGCACATCGAGGTACTCGCTCTCAAGATATTCACGGAAGAATTCGGTAGGAACTTCAACAGTCAATGTAGAGTCTTGCAGAGCGACAGGTCTGATCGGCCGGAACCACACGTCAAACTGTTTGGTTCCGATATTGTTGCCGATGAAAGTCAAGCAATTGTTCCACACTGAAATATGTTTTTCCTGAATCATTGATAGAGTTAGTTTACGATAAAATACATTTCCCGAAAAGGATTACAAAGATGAGGAAAAAATTGTTATAAAAAACCTGAAAACGACTTGTTTATTTATATTAATTTACTTGTAGCACAGAAGGCATCTATTTTTAATGAAACTACAAGATGTTGATTCACAGATATTTAAAAAGATTCAAAACCGTAACGTTCACATCTCACAGCAAGTTACAATTTTGAATCTTTCTATTTTAAGTTTTACACCGTTCCTGTTGATAACTGATTCAGAACACGGAAATCCTCATGTATTTCTTCGGATTCTCCTGCATTTTCCTTACCAGATCGGTCAGGTTCACGACCAGGCTGTCCACGGAATCATAAAGCTGTCCATCCTTAAGCACCCGTCCTATGGTTCCTTCCGGATTCTGGATTTCTTTCAGAAGCTGGTTCAATGAATCCAGCGTCGCTCCGAGATCCATTTCCTTGACCTCAGCAGTGATGTCGCGAACATTGACCATGGCAGAATCCGCAGAGCTGACTACGGTTCCCAGCTGCTCGGACAATGTGGAGAGACCGCTGATGAAACTCTCCACTTCCGGCATCTTCCTTTCCATCCTTCCGGAGACTTTCTCCAGATGAGCCATCATCGCACGAGCGTGCTTCAACGTACGGCCGATATCCTCCTTGGTTTCCTCGCACAGGACATCATTCACATTGCCCAGAAGTTCATTGACCTGAATGAAGGCTGAAGAAAGGCCTTCCATCAACGGACCGATGTGCTCGGACAAAGAGGCGATCAGATCCCCGTCGAGTCCGGATACCAGTTCTCCCCCATCTTCCAGAAGTTCAGAAGAAGAACCCAGATCGATACGAGTTCCTTTTCCGCCCATGATGTCCGTACTGCAGATGACGAGACGGGAATCTTTCGGAATTCTGAACTCCCTCTTGACGGAACAGGTGACGACGAAATCATCCCTGTCACGATCATATTCCACATCCGTGACGGCGCCGGCCTTGAAACCGCGGACCGTAAGCGGAGCTGCCGGAAGCAGACCGTTGACATTTTCGAACCTGGCCACGACATCCATTTCCTGGTTGAAGAGATCCTTACCTCTCAAAAAATTGATGACAAAGAAAGTGAGCGCCAGGACAATGACCACAAAGGCGCCGATCTTGAATTCTCTACTGAATTTCATACACTACTAATTAATCCTTTTAACCACATTTCCTTCGACCTTGACCACGAAACATCCGGGGAACCGGGCCTTCACTCGTTCACGGTACGCCTTGGCATTTTCCAGGTCTTCGGATATACCTATAATATATTTATACACATTACCTGATTTCACGGCCCGATGCGGATGTCCTTTGAAAGACGGATCATCGGCGGCCAGCTTCCGGCCCAAGGTCATGACCTGCACTCCATAATAAGAAGTTGCAGAAATCCCGGCCAGCTCCTTTTCGGACTGCTCACCGGAAAGCACGGCAGATTCCTCAGCCAAGGCCTTGCTCAAATACTCATTGCCGTCCGCATCGATCTGCACACTGCTGTCATACATGGTCTTGTACTCCTTGAAGGCCTGAAAAAGCTGACGTGCGATCTGATCTTTTCCAGACTCGCTGCGCATGACGGCCAGGTCATTCCTGTTCGAGATGAAACCGATTTCTATGAGCGCCGCCGGCATCTTGGTCTTCCACAGGACATAGAACGGATCCTGCCAGACTCCTCGGTCTCCCTTGATCGGTCCGCGCGCCAGCTGACGGTGCACACAAGAGGCGAAGAGCAGACTCTGCTCATAGTAAGCATTGGACATCAGATTGAAGAAGATGTAAGATTCCGGATTGCTGGGATCGAAGCCTTCATACTTCGTGGAATGATCCTTCTCCAGCAGGATAACCTCATTCTCCCTGCGGCAGATATCGGAGTTGTACGAGAACAGGTCCCTGTTCTTATCCCTTGACTGCCCCAGGATATGGACGGAGAAGCCGTTCGGCTTCGTGGAATTGACGGCATTGACATGAATGGAAATGAAAAGCCCGGCATTATTGCGGTTAGCGATCTGCGCGCGGTTGTTCAAAGTCACGAAGACATCCGTCGTACGAGTATAGACAACCTTGACCTCCGGATAGGCTTCATTGATAAGCTTGCCCAACTTTTTGACGACACTCAGCGTGATGTTCTTCTCCGTCGTCTTGCGATCCGCACTGATGCAGCCGGAATCATGGCCGCCATGACCAGCATCCAGAACTACCGTATTGAGTTTCAGCACGTCCCCATCCGCGGAAGCAGAAGCTGCAGCAAAAGACACCGGGCCGGCAAGAGTGGCCAGAAGCAGGAAAGCTGAAACGAAACAGTTGCGTATGTGTGAAATCGTTTCCATTTATATTGTCCTCAATTTTGCAATAATTGAAATTAGTCTTAAATTTGCCGGATGCAAAATTACGATTTTTTTGCAAGAAGAAGAATAATAGTTGATGTCCAAATATAATTTCGGTAAATACAGAGCTCTCACAAGAACGGTATTGCTGGCACTATGCATTCTGCTGGTGCCGCTTATGAATGTCTGGGCTCAGCAGGATGACCGGAAGGCTCAGCGGAAGAAAGGACGTCAGGAGAAAATCATCTCCCAGTTCGTTCCCAAGGACACCACATCCGCGAAAGAGCCGCTGGACAGCCTTGCCGCCGACAGCCTCAGAGCTCATGCGGATTCACTCCATAAGGCTGATTCGCTTTTCCAGAAAGATTCCCTGGACCTGCTCGGGAAAAGTTCCCTGGACTTCCCGGCCTTCACCGCCGCGAAAGACTCCATCATTGAAGATTTCTCGAACGGCAAGAAGATCCTATATTATTACGGAGACGTTTCCGTCACTTACGGCGACATGAAGCTGACAGCTTCCTATATGGAATATGATCTGGACAGAAACACGCTCTATGCAAAGGGAAAGACCGATACCGCCGGCGTGCAGACCGGAATGCCGGTCATGGAGCAAGGTGGAAAGACCTATTCCATGGAAGAAGTCCGTTATAACTTCAACACACGGAAAGCCCGCATCACGAACATGATCACCCAGGAGCAGGAAGGTATCCTGCATGGACAGAACATCAAGATGATGCCGGACAAATCCATCAACATCACGAAAGGAAAATATACGGTCTGCGACTGTGAACATCCGCACTACTATCTGCACCTGACCGCTGCGAAAGTCATGACCGAACCTTCCCAGAAGACAGTTTTCGGTCCGGCCTATCCAGTCATCGAGGATGTACCATTGCCGATCGGACTTCCGTTCGGCTTCATCCCGAAGAAACCGGACCGCGCCTCCGGTATCCTGTTTCCGACCTTCGGTGAAGAGATTTCCCGTGGTTTCTTCATGAGAGACGCCGGCTTCTATTTCGTATTGGGCGACTATTTCGACCTTTCCGTGACCGGTGACATCTACACCCTCGGTTCATGGGCTGTCGATGTCAACTCCAGGTACAAGGTGAACTACAAGTGCAACGGTGGATTCTCATTGACCTATTCCAACGACCAGACTGGCGAGAAAGGAAGTTCCGACTTCTTCCAGACCAGGAACTTCGCGGTCCGCTGGAACCACTCTCAGGATTCAAAAGCACGTCCAGGAACCAGTTTCAGCGCTTCCGTGAACTTCTCCAGCCCGTCGAACAACCGGTACAACTCCGTCAACGTGGAAGAAGCGCTGCAGAACCAGATTTCCTCCTCCATTTCCTACTCGAAGAACTGGAACGGCAAGCTGAACCTGTCCATCAACGCCCTGCACAGCCAGAACTCGAAGGATAGTTCCTACTCCTTCACGCTGCCTAACCTGACCTTCTCGGTCAGCCGTCTCTATCCGTTCAAACGGAAAAACAGAGTCGGTAAGGAGAAATGGTATGAGAAATTCTCCTTCGGTTACAACACGACCTTGCAGAACAGAATCAATTTCAAGGCTTCCGAATTCGGACAGCCGGGTTTTGCAGACAAGTTCCAGAACGGAATGACCCACAGTTTCCAGATAGGACTTCCGAGCTTCACGCTCTTCAAATACATCAACATCAACCCGAGCGTCAGCTACGGTATGAACTGGTTCTTCCGCAAGAATCAGATCGACCCGCATTACAACGAGGAGACGAACCGGGTTGAATTCGAGAAAGGAAAACAGTTCGGCGCCTTCGGTGCGACACATAACTATTCGGGAAGCATTTCATTGAACACCCGTATCTACGGTCTGTTCAATTTCGGAAAGCACCGGAAACTCCAGGCGATCCGACATGTCATCTCCCCTTCGGTCTCCTTCAATTTCTCCCCGGAAAAAGCCAAGCACTTCAACGGATGGAGAACCTACACCTACATTGACAAGGACGGCAAGGAAAGGAGCATGGACTACAACATCTGGCAAGGCGGACTCAACTCCGTCCCTGGAAAGGGAAAGACCGCCAGCATGAACGTCTCCATCGGCAACAACTTCGAAGCGAAGGTCAGAGATCTCCGCGACACGACCGGTACCGGTACGAAGAAAGTGAAGCTCATCGACCAGCTGAACCTGAACATGGGCTACAACTTCCTGGCGGACTCCTTGAACCTGAGCAATCTGGGAATTTCCCTCTCTACCTCCATCTTCGGGAAACTGGGCTTGAGCGGAAACTTGAATTTCGATCCTTACGCCGTCGATGACCACGGAAGGAAATGCAACAAGTTCGCCATCCAGATGCATCAGGGTCTCATGCGACTGACGAATGCGAACCTTTCGCTTTCCTACTCCATTTCCGGTGAAGGCAAGATCGACGGAAACGACGGTACGAAAGGTGCCGGTGGTGCAGGAAGCCCTGCAGACCACTATACCCGTATCTACTACCATCCGATCACCGGAGAATACATTCCGGGAGGTTGGCTGTACTACATGAATCCGAACGTTCCCTGGTCCTTCAACTTCAACTATTCCTACAGTTACAGCCGTTCCTACCAGTATTCCAACGGACAGCTGATCACGAAGAATAACCATACGCAGACCTTAGGAATCTCCGGAAACGTGAAACTGACCCCGAGAATGGCCATCAACCTGACCACCAACTTCGACCTGATGGCCTTGAAGATGACCACGACGCAGATCAGCGCCACGTATGACCTTCACTGCTTCAACATCGCGATATCCTGGATTCCGAACGGACGTTGGGAATCCTGGAGTTTCAGGATAGCCGCCAATGCCGCGGCACTTGCGGACCTGTTGAAATTCAAGAAGAGCAGTTCTTACTGGGACAACAATTATTGATTTCGAGGACGAAACCACTGATCCTGGAGAGGCTGATGGAAGCGGTTGTGGAATGGTATAAAATTTGTATTAATCTTTGTACTTTTAATTAGATTTTATTACATTTGCAGATGTCAACGTCTGAATTGACAAATGCACAATCTTTTCAAATCTGCCTCATCAGGCAGTCACTTTGTTTAGAATAATATTTTTACATCCTATGCATACAATTTTCGATCTGAAGAAAATGGACATGGAAGCACTCCAGTCATTGGCGGAGACTTTGAATGTCAAGAACTTCAAGAAAATGGAAAAAGACGATCTTGTCTATGCCATTCTTGATGAAGAAGCCAGTCAAAATGCAGTCCATGCCCCGGAAAAGCCTTTGAAAAAGAAAAGAGGCCGTCCTTCAAAAGCAGAAACCGCTGCAAACGCTGCAGAGAAGACTGCAAATGAAGAAAAACCGGCAGCAGAGAAACCTGCCGCTGAAAAGAAGACCACAGCACACAAAAGTACTGCTGCCAAGAAGGGAACGAAAGCAGCCCCTGCTGAAAAGATAGATGAACCGGCAAGCCAGGAAGCCGCAGCTGCCGAAGAGCAGACACCGGGAACAAAGGCAGAAGCCAAGAAACCAGCTGCAAAACGCACTCGCAAGCCGAAGACGAAACCGGCTGAGACAGCCGAAGAAGCTACAGAGAAGAAAGAGGTTCCTGCAACGGTACCGGCAGCAGAGAAGAAACCGATAGAGCCTCTGGACAAGGCTACTCAGGAAGCCATCGAGAAAGCGACCGCGAAGGCTGCCCGCAAAGCAGCGGAACAGAACGCTGAAAAGCCTGCGGAGAAAGCGGAAGGCGAACAGAAAGAGCCGACTGAGGTCCCTCAGCAGCAGAAGACGAAACGTGCAAGGATCCAGAAAGCTCCACAGGAAAGCGCGAAAGTGGAGAACAACGAACGCAAAGAAGAAAACAGACCGGAGAAACGCAATCCGCAGTTGCCGAAAGTCGAATTCGAAGGCGTAGTGGAAGCGACCGGTGTCCTGGAAATCATGCCGGACGGCTACGGTTTCCTCCGTTCCTCAGACTATAATTACCTGAACTCCCCGGATGACATCTATGTCTCCCAGAACCAGATCAAGAGCAACGCGCTCAAGACCGGAGATACCGTGACCGGAGAAATCCGTCCTCCGAAAGAAGGCGACAAATATTTCCCGCTGGTCAGAATCAAATACATCAACGGACGCAAGCCTGAATTCATCAGAGATCGTATTCCGTTCGATTTCCTTACCCCACTCTTCCCGGATGAAAAATTCAATCTCCTCGGCAACGGACACAACGACATGTCGTGCAGGATCGTGGACCTCTTCACCCCTATCGGTAAAGGTCAGCGCGGTCTGATCGTAGCACAGCCGAAGACCGGTAAGACCATGCTCCTCAAATCCATCGCCAATGCGATCGCCGACAACCATCCGGAAGTCTACATGATCGTACTGCTCATCGACGAGCGTCCGGAGGAGGTGACCGACATGGCCCGCAGCGTCAAGGCTGAGGTCGTAGCGTCTACCTTCGACGAGCCGGCAGAACGCCACGTGAAAGTAGCGAACATGGTACTGGAGAAAGCCAAGAGAATGGTAGAATGCGGACATGATGTCGTCATCCTGCTGGATTCCATCACCCGACTCGCACGTGCTTACAATACCGTACAGCCGGCTTCCGGAAAAGTCCTTTCCGGAGGTGTGGATGCCAATGCGCTCCACAAGCCGAAACGTTTCTTCGGAGCTGCCAGAAACATCGAGAACGGAGGTTCACTCACGATTCTGGCAACAGCCTTGACCGAGACCGGTTCCAAGATGGATGATGTGATCTTCGAGGAATTCAAAGGTACCGGTAACATGGAACTCCAGCTGGACAGAAGACTCGCCAACAAACGTATCTTCCCGGCCGTGGATGTCACCATGTCAAGTACACGTCGTGATGATCTGCTCTATGACGAGAAGATCGCTTCCAGAATCTGGATCATGCGTAAATTCCTGGCGGAGATGAACTGCATCGAAGCGATGGAGCTGCTCCAGAACCGGATGAACCGTTATCCGACGAACGAAATGCTCCTCCAGATGATGGACAAGGATGATGATCTGAAATAAGACATTCCCTATAATAGAAAGGGTGCGATCAAATGATCGCACCCTTTCTTCTTTCTATCAGGAACCAGTCGGTTTCTATCCTGTCATATACGGGATAGTTCCGTCTCGGGAACGACGACACGGAGACTTTCTGGGTGTATCTTTACGGAAAGTTCAGGACCGGATACCCAAGGCTCCCCATCGAAATGAGCTTCCATGCCCGGACTCGCTCCTCTTTTATCTTCTTTCCCAGGCACCTCCGGCAGACAGAAGACCTCTGCCCTTGTGCAACGGATGATTTCCACATCCGGATTCCGGTCGAAACGATAGCCCAGAATCTGTGAGGGCATGATGATGGCGTGAAGGAGCTGTATCGGATGGATGATGACCAGATCCATCATTCCATCCTTGACCGAGGCATGCGGAGCAACATGAAAATTATTGCCCCACTGGTTCGCATTGGCAAAGGTGATGACGAAAGCCCGGCGGATTATCTCTTCCTTTTCAGTCTTGATACGGTACCACCTGGGTTTATAAGTGAAATATTCAGCAATAGATTTCTCCACATAGGTCGCCAGTCCTCTGGTTCCGGCCTTCGTATATTCGCTGCAGACCCGAGCATCGTAACCGATTCCGGCAGTGCAGAAGAACGGAATCCCGTTCAAGCTCGCCGAATCTGCTACTGTGACAAAGTCCGCATTGATCAGTTCAATGGCCGACTTCAGATTCATCGGGATGCAGAGATGTCGAGCCAGTCCGTTGCCGGAGCCGCAAGGGATGATGCCCAAGGCTGCTGAAGTTCCGAGAAGTGCCTTGGCGACCTCATTGACCGAGCCGTCTCCGCCGACAGCGACCACGATATCCGCCCCTTCCTTGACCGCAGAATCAGCCAAAGCAGTCGCATGACCAGCATACTCCGTATAGCGGATCTCCGTCATGAACCTTGACTTGTCAATATACTTTCCGATCGCTGCGACGACCTTCTCTTTACGGACGCCACCAGCGATCGGATTAATGATAAATACGAGTTTCTTCATCTTACGGACAGATAGACCGGTGATCAGCCGATCAATACTGATCCCAGCTCTTGATCTGGATATCATCAACATCCATTGAACAGAATGCACGGATGAAGGCAGTAGCCAGACGTGCGTTGGTGATCAACGGAATGTTGTAGTCGATGGCAGCACGGCGGACCAGATATCCGTTCGTCAACTCCCTGTGCGTAAAGTTCTTAGGAATATTGATGACCAGATCGATCTCCTTGTTCTGCACCATCTCGACTGCATTGCGGTATTTACCGGCAAGTTCAGGATTCTGGAGATCCTCCGGCCAGATGATCCTGGTGGCAGGAACTTCATTCTCGACGAGATAGCGCTGCGTACCGGCTGTCGCGAAGAGTTTGTAACCTTTGCTGACCAGCAGCCGGCAGGCATTCAGGAGATCTGCTTTCTGCAGTGCGTCACCGGATGAGATCAGAATATTCTTTTTCGGTATGCTGTAGCCGACAGACATCAATGATTTGAGCAGAGCCTCGTTGAAATCGTCACCGATACATCCGACCTCACCGGTAGAATGCATGTCGACACCGAGTACCGGGTCAGCCTGCTGCAGACGGGAGAAGGAGAACTGTGAAGATTTGATGCCGACATAGTCCAGGTCGAAGGCGGACTTGGCCGGAGCTGCAGGCTTGAGGCCGAGCATGGCTTTCGTCGCCAGTTCGATCATGTTGATCTTCAGGATCTTGGATACGAACGGGAAGCTTCGTGAAGCACGGAGGTTACATTCGATGACCTTGATGTAGTTGTCTTTCGCCAGGAACTGGATGTTGAAAGGACCGGTGATTTCCAAAGCGGAAGCGATCTTCTTCGCGATCTTCTTGATCCTGCGGACGGTCTCTACATAAAGTTTCTGCGGCGGGAACTGGATGGTCGCGTCACCGGAATGGACACCGGCGAACTCGACGTGCTCTGAGATTGCATAAGCGATGACTTCACCACCGTCAGCGACTGCATCGAACTCGATCTCCTTGCAACGCTGCATGAACTCGGAGATGACGACCGGATGCTTCTCAGACACTTCTGCAGCCAGACCGAGGAATTCACGAAGTTCCTCATGGTTGTAGCAGACATTCATCGCTGCACCGGAAAGCACGTAGGATGGTCTTACCAATACCGGGAAGCCGACTTCGTCGATGAACTTGTCCACCTCATCGAAGGTGCTGAGCTCTTTCCACTTCGGCTGGTCGATTCCGAGCTTATCGACGATGGAAGAGAACTTGTTACGGTCCTCAGCCTTGTCGATGCAGGAAGCTTTCGTACCGAGGATGCTGACACGATGTCTGTCCAGTCTGAGTGCCAGGTTGTTCGGGATCTGACCTCCGACGGAGACGATGACTCCATGCGGATTTTCCATCTCATAGATATCCATGACCCTTTCGAAGGTCAGTTCATCGAAGTAGAGACGGTCACACATGTCATAGTCCGTAGATACGGTCTCCGGATTATAGTTGATCATGATACCCTTGTAACCCTGTTTGCGTACGGTCTGAAGCGTATTCACGGAGCACCAGTCGAACTCGACGGAGCTACCGATACGGTAAGCGCCGGATCCCAGGACAATGACAGAGTTCTGCTGTCTGCCATCTGCAGCCAGTTCGCTCTCGATATCATTCCGCTCTCCACCGTAAGTCAGGTAGAGGTAGTTCGTCTTGGCTGGATATTCACCGGCCAAGGTATCGATCTGCTTGACGACCGGACGGATATAGTTGGCGTTCCTGAAAGCACGGATGATATCTTCCGCTTCTTCCAGATCCATGTTGTTCTTGTAGACTGCAAGCGCGATCTGGACATCGGAGAAGCCCTGGATCTTCGCTTTCTTCAGCAATTCGAGCGGCATCTCCTCGATATGCTCGTGCTGCTGCATTTCCTTATAAGTATTGACGATGCCCTGCAGCTTGTTCAGGAACCAGAGATCGATCTTCGTCAAGTCATGGATCTGCTCTACGGTATAACCGGCCTGAAGTGCCTTGGAGATGACGAATACACGGTTGTCGGTCGGCTCATGAAGGGCTTTGTCGATGTCATCGACCTTGAGTTCCTTGTTGCCGACGAAACCATTGGCTCCCTGACCGATCATACGCAGACCTTTCTGGATGATCTCCTCGAAGTTGCGGCCGATCGCCATGACCTCACCGACGGATTTCATGGAAGAACCGATATTTCTGGAGACTCCATTGAACTTGGAAAGGTCCCAGCGCGGGATCTTGGCCACTACATAGTCCAATGCCGGCTCGAAGAAGGCTGGAGTTTCCTTGGTGACGGAGTTCCTGATGTCGAAGAGGCTGTAGCCCAATCCGATCTTGGCAGCGACGAAAGCAAGCGGATAACCGGTTGCCTTGGAAGCGAGGGCGGAAGAACGGCTCAGACGCGCATTGACCTCGATCACATAGTAATCCATTGACTTGGTGTCATAGGCATACTGCACGTTACATTCACCGACGATGCCGAGGTGACGGACCATCTTGATGGCCAGTTCCTTCAGATGGTTGCACTCCTTGGCGCTGAGGGTCTGGGTCGGAGCGACCACGATGGACTCACCTGTATGGATGCCGAGCGGGTCGAAGTTCTCCATATTACATACGGTGATGCAGTTGTCGTAGCGGTCACGCATCACTTCATATTCAATCTCTTTCCATCCTTTGAGGGATTTCTCCACGAGCACCTGCGGTGAGAAGGAGAAGGAGCTTTCGCAAAGGGTCACGAGCTCTTCCTCATTGTCACAGAAACCGGAACCGAGGCCTCCGAGGGCGTAAGCCGCACGGACAATGACCGGATAGCCGAGTTCCTCTGCCGCTTTCTTCGCATCCTCGACCGTCTCGACGGCATGGGAGCGGATCGTGTTCACATTGATCTGGGCCAGTTTCTCATTGAAACGCTCACGGTCCTCAGTATCCATGATCGCCTGAACAGGAGTACCGAGCACCTTGACATCATTGGCCTCAAGCACACCACTGCGGAAAAGTTCGACACCGCAGTTGAGCGCGGTCTGACCTCCGAACGAGAGGAGAATGCCCTGCGGCTGCTCCTTCTTGATGACTTTCTCGACGAAATACGGAGTCACCGGCAGGAAATAGACCTTGTCTGCAACCTGCTCGGAAGTCTGCACGGTGGCGATGTTCGGATTGATGAGGATGGTCTCGATACCCTCCTCTCTCAAGGCTTTGAGCGCCTGGGATCCTGAATAGTCAAACTCACCGGCCTGGCCGATCTTGAGTGCTCCGGAACCGAGCACCAGTACTTTCTTTATATTGTTGTCTTTCATGATGGTCTTACAATTTCTGGATGAATTCTTTGAATGGAGTCATGTCGTCGTTCAATCTGACACAGACTGCCGGATCGAACTGCATGCCCATGAAGGGCAGGGTCTTGTGACGGATTCCGTCGACGGCTCCGTCATTGAGGTTAGTGAAATAGACCTCCCAATCTGCAGGCACAGAGGCCTCCACTACAGTATAGCCGGCATTCTGGCTGGTGATGTAGGCGCGGTTGGTACCGTTCTCGCGGACCGGCTGGTTCGCGCTTCTGTGCGCACGGTCCAGTCTCTTCGTCTCGCAGCCCGCAGCCCTGGCCATGAGCAGGAAACCGAGATTGTAACCGAACATCGGCTTGCCCTGCTCCATCGCTTTCTTGAGGATGGCTACGGTCTCGTAGCAGAGCGTAGGGTCTCCAGGACCGTTGGATACGAAGACTCCGTCATATTCCATGGACGTGAAATCGCAGTTGTAAGGAACCCTGATCACATCACAGCCGCTCTTCACGATGCTTCTGATCACTGAATGCTTCACGCCGCAATCGACCAGAACAACTTTCTTGCGCGGGCCGCATCCGTTGCAAGGAGAATAGCTGACCACTTCCTTGCAGGCAACATCTGCCGGGCCGAAGACTTCCTTGCTGAAGCCGGATGCTTCCGCACCCTCGATCTGGATCCGTCCTCTGAGCGGTCCCTTCGCATCACGGATACTCTTGGCGACCTCACGGGTATCGACACCCATGATTCCGGTCAACCCCTGTTCCTTCATCCATTGCTCCAGGCTCTTGACCGCTTCCCAGTTGCTGTAGTCCTCACAATAGTCGAAGATGACCAGACCGGATGGCTGGACCTTCTCGGACTCGTAATTCTTCATGAGGCCGCTTTTCTTGCAGGTATCCTCGGAAGGCATGCCGTAATTTCCGATCAGCGGGTAAGTCAGGCAGAGAATCTGTCCATGATAGGTCGGGTCTGTCAGCTGTTCAGGGTAACCTGTCATTGCAGTGGAGAAGACCATTTCTCCAGATACGGTATCCGTACATCCCAGGGCATAACCCTCGAATGATTGACCGTTGTCAAGGCAAAGTGTCGCTTTTGTTCTGTTTTCCATTATGATCAGTACTTAAAAAAGGGCCATTACCCGATAGAGATAATGGCCGTCAATACATATAATTCAAAATGTCGGAAGAAACAACGTCTTGCGCACTGCTCTGAAATGCGCACGTTCTCGGATATGTGGAAAAGCAATGTCTGTAACACATAATCAAAGGTCGTTTCTTATCGGAGCAAAGGTAATGCATCATCGGGAAATCTCCAATAAAATTTCTCTATTTTGAGCAAAAATCGTAATTTCGCGAATCATAAAAAAACATCGGCATGTACATCAAGAATGAAGATACGATATTCGCTCCGGCGACCATTCCGGGCACGGGAGCCATTTCCGTGATCAGGATTTCCGGAGCTGCGGCCCTGTCCATCGCGGACAAGGTGGTGACCTGCGTCCATGGTACGATCTCCGACGCTCCAGGCTACAGTCTGAAGTTCGGAACCGTCAAGGCAGCGGACGGCAGCCTGCTCGACGAAGTGGTCGTGAGCATCTACAGGGCCCCGCGTTCCTATACCGGAGAAGACTCCGTGGAACTGTCCTGCCATGCTTCTTCTTATATTGTCAACGCTATTTCCGACTTGCTGCGCGAGGCCGGTGCCCGTTTCGCGGAACCGGGAGAGTTCACGGAGCGTGCCTTCCTCAACGGCAAGATGGACCTGGCCCAGGCCGAAGCGGTAGCCGATGTCATCGCTTCCCAGAATGCGGCGGCGCACCGGGTCGCCTTCAACCAGATGAAAGGCGGTTTCTCGAAAGAACTCAAGTCCATGAGGGATGAACTGCTGAAGATCGTTTCCCTGATGGAACTGGAGCTGGACTTCAGTGAAGAGGATGTGGAGTTTGCTGACCGGAGCGAGCTGCACCGCCTGCTGGACGAGATCATCGCCCACAATTCCCGTCTCATCGATTCCTTCCGCTTGGGCAATGCGATCAAGAACGGCATACCGACGGCCATCGCTGGTGCGACCAATACGGGCAAGAGTACTTTGCTGAATGCCTTGTTAGGTGAGGACCGCGCGATCGTGTCCGATGTCCATGGAACGACCAGGGACACCATTGAAGAGACCTTGAACATCGACGGCATCCTGTTCCGTTTCATTGACACGGCAGGTATCCGGGAGACTTCGGAGACCGTCGAGAAGATCGGTATCGAGAAGACTTACCAGAAGATGCACCAGGCTTCCATCGTGCTGGGCATGCTGGATCTGACGCGCGACCTGGAAGAGTTGAAGGAGAGCCTGGACTGCATTCTCGGGCAGGTGGATATGGAGGAGCAGGAGCTTTTCCTGCTGCTGAACAAGGCGGATCTGGCCGGAGCTTGCGAGTGCGACGGCTCCATTTGCGCTTCCGGCTGCAGCTGCGGTCCGGACGGCGACAAGACCATCACGACCATCAATTATATCGGCTCCATCCTCGACGTACGGGGCATCGGTGCCGACAAGGTGAGGATCATCCCGATCTCCGCGAAGAACGGGAACGGCCTTGATGTGCTCCGCAAAGAACTGGCACTCTCCCAGAAAGACAAGCTCGGCGACGGCAGCATGACCCTGGTCACCAACCAGCGCCACCTCGATGCCCTCAAAGCAGCGAACACTTCCCTCACCCGCGTCAAGCAAGCCCTCGAAGACAACATCCCGACCGACCTCGCCGCCCAGGACCTCCGCGAAGCCATCTATCACCTCGGCTCCATCGTCGGTGAAATCTCGACCGACGAAGTCCTCGGCAACATCTTCAAGAACTTCTGCATCGGAAAGTAAAGAGTAAAGAAAAATATTCAGGTCAATGAAGCCAGATCGAGGAGGAAAGCCTCTGGCCGAAGGACAGAGAAGGAAAGACCGCCACTTGGCTGCAAGCTCGCTTGCAAGGACAAGATGGCGGTCTTGACGTAAAGGCTGGCACAGCCGTCGGCTTTCCTCCGAGCCAATGAACTTTCAGCCGGAAGTGCCTTACCCAATACTTATGTCTGTACTTTCACCTGCCAGCCAGGAAGTATCTCCAGGATGTTCCCCACCGGACTTTACGTCCCCCGCCCCAGATTGTGGTCCGCCCCCGGCGGAGCAAAATCTCGACCGACGAAGTCCTCGATCAGTAGGTTTATATCGTTTTTAAGGCCGATTCGTATTTGTTCAAATGAATACTCACGAAGTACCTGAATATGTTTGGGCAAATCAAATGCTTTAATTCGGGGATTGCTCCCATTATTCGCCGAATATTTTCGGAGAATAAGGCCAATATTCGCCGAAATTACTATATATTTGTAAAAAAGCAGTTACATCATGTATTTACATGAACTAGAAAATTGGTGGGATTTCAAATTTGATAGCTCCCAGCTTCTCAATTTATTAGGAAGAATAAGAATGAAGCAAGGTACCATCTTGGGACGAATGTACTCGATAGGTTTTGACTACCAGGAAGAGACGGTTCTGTCCACATTGTCGATGGAACTTGTACATTCGTCAGAAATAGAAGGAGAACAGCTGAATGTATCAGAAGTTCGATCTTCTATCGCACGTAAACTTGGGATAGAGAGAGCTGGTTTGGTTCCTTCGTCAAGATATGTGGAAGGTATGGTAGAGATGCTTCTTGATGCCACCCAGAATTATAATGTTCCACTTTCTGATGATAGACTGTTCGGCTGGCACCATGTCCTGTTCCCGACAGGAAGAAGCGGATTATATAATATCGAAGTTGGTCAATACCGTACAGGAGAAATGCAAGTGGTATCTGGAGCCATGGGACATGAGAAGGTGCATTATCAAGCTCCGACTCCGGACCGAGTGCCTGAAGAAACGCATCGTTTCATAGAGTGGGTGAATACAGATACAGCAACTGATGGAGTCATCAAAGCCGGCATAGCACATCTTTGGTTTGTTTCCATCCACCCTTTTGATGACGGTAATGGCAGAATAGCCAGAGCAATCACTGATATGTTACTTTCTAAGTCTGAGAACAACGGCAAACGTTTTTACTCATCAGAGATCAAGTTGATGCAAAAGGAATACTACGATGTTCTGGAACGGACTCAGAAAGGAGACGGAGACATTACCGAATGGATGACCTGGTTCCTTGAATGTTTCGAAAAGGCATTGGATACGACTGAGAATAATCTCTCAGGCGTTTTGGATAAAACAAAGTTCTGGGATTATCATAGAAACACAGCATTCAATGAACGTCAGCGTAAATTGATTAATCTGCAGTTTGACGGATTCTTCGGTAAACTGACTTCCAGCAAATGGGCTAAGATTGCCAAATGTTCGTCAGATACGGCTCTTAATGACATCAAGGATCTAATAGTAAAAGGGGTTCTTGAGAAGACCGAAGAAGGTGGACGAAGCACAAATTATAAATTGATCATAAAGGGTGAAAACAAACGAATTTGAGAAAGGACTTTGTATCCTTTTTCTATAGCATCGGCACACAAAACAGCAGCCCAGATATGCTATTCAGACCGCCACTTGGCTGCAAGTTCGCTTGCAAGGACAAGATGGCGGTCTTTTGTCAAAGCATCGTCTATCTACCTACGACCATCAACGAATTCACGACAGGACGTTGTCCATCAGCGTCAGTCGGTCTATTCATCAATGTGAAGCCACCTTTCCATCTTTTGACAAGAGTACTTGAACCGCCACCATCTAAATTAACGGCTCGACGACAACCTAAACTATGACATATTCTAGCCGCGCCATTCATTGTCAATCCAACAGACCACCCGTCCCGTCTACCATCGGCAACGATAAGGTAAACCCTGTCACTCGTAATTCCCATGAACGTACGAGGATTCGTAGAAAGAAAATTCTTGAGATTTTCTGACACTTTCGACTTATCACGAATGAATGCATCACCGTCTCTTGCTCCTGGCTGTGCAGCCGAATCTCCACCCATGCAGATCAGTCGGTACCAACCACCGACAGCATATCTAACCTTTTTATTTTGGACAATTCCACCACCTCCATCAGTATTGGTAAATGAATAATAATTCACGATATCGAATTCTCCATTCTCCGTAACGTAGAAGACATCCTGATTTGCCAGATCATTGGCCTTGGTCGCAGTCGATTTCAGACATCTACCGTCTTTCCACATGACACCATAAGGATAATGCCCATTCCCGCTGTCATACCAGGCATCACCATTGATTGCCACCAAGACTTTCTTTCCTGATCTTTTGACAGACTTCGCTTGTTCCAGAACAGTTTGCTTTGACTTGAACGGAACGGTCATTTCATCATTTGGAGACCCTACAACAAAATCTGCTTTTAACGGATCCACTTCGACAATCCATAAATGCACAGGCGAATTATACTGCATCATCTTTGCTTCATGGATTTGGACTCCGTCATAACCTAAAAGATGAGTTTTCCATGTATCAATGTAATTTATACCGTTGCTGGGATCTTTTTTCAACTTACAATATATTTCAATGGTACGTGAAGGATCCACATTACCTTCTATAACCTTCTCATCGTCAGGATTATCTGGAATTCTTTCTACAAGTGAAACTCCCCATTCAGTCATACGGCCAGATTCGAATTTCAGATGTTTTTCAGAACGATCTACAGTCTTGCCATAATGATGCGTCTTACCAGCCTTATCTACTGTTGTGACCAATATATCATAATGACCTATCTCACATGGCCAAAGTGAGAAATGAATACGACGTGTAGCGCGACTGTCGTATGCCACATCCTGTAGATCTCCCTCAATGACGGCTGTCATTTCAGCAGACAATTCACTCTTCTCTGTCAGCTTTCCAGAAAGTACATCATAGTACCTTGTTCCTACAATAGGCTTATCGGACGTGAAGACCACCTTAAGCATTTTATGATCACTCGGGATGTTCTTCATGTTGACTCTTGCAAAAGCATTCAGGCGCTTCAATCCGAAAGAGATCGGTGTTGAGGCCATCTCACTTTGCGACATGGTGTGAAGACATGAAGCGACCAAGATATCTGTTTTAGGATCATGATCCGAAGGATCCGGATGCTGCTCAGCAAAAATTGCAATCGGATAAGATGAAAGCATCGCGTCCAGATGCGATTTCCAATACTCATCATGAGCACCTGTCTTTTCCTTGTTGACGATCTGAGCCCAATAACGGAAAGTGCCTGGCTTTTCTTGAAAACGAACTTTAAATGTCGCATCATAACGATCATCTGAACGTATGATATCCGAAGAAACATTACTTGAGTAAGTGCCTCCTTCTTCTATCTGAAAAAGATTGATGGCATCTTCCCTGCTCCAGCAAACATTTACTGATGGTTCATTAATGTATGTCTTGGTCGAAGAACCACTTTGCGGTTCTGTATCAGAATTCGAAGTCGTCCGTATCTCAAAATCGACAAATGAAGAATCCTGAATCGGCCTATCTATAATTTCTCGCGCACAAGATGGAAATAAGGCCAGTACTAAAAAACATACTGAAATAATTTTCGTGAATCTATCTGTCATAATACATAAACTTTAATCATCGTTCCCTTGATTCCATATCTCTACTGTCCCTGCGGACATTGTTCCTGACGGTTCTTCGACTAAGATTCCTGATGTGGCGAACATCTGTTCCGAATCAATCATTATAAGCTGCGCCAGCGGCGAAGTGTAATTTTTTCCTATATGTGGCATTATTTCATAAGTTTATGTTACTATTGATTATAGTAACAGAATTCGATGAAAACCCTTAATCTGAACACCTTCCACGACCTGAGGCTTGACCAGATTCTGCGGAAAGACCTACAGAAATCCAAGACAAATCCACATTGATCAAGACCACTGGAATTTTCGGGAAAAGCAAAATGTTTTCAATGAGTTATATCATATTATGGAAATTGATTAACTTTGAATACAAACTCATTGACCTTATGAAAAGAAACAACACATTATACACGGCATTATTTGTCATTACCTTAGGCGTCATCTCCTTATTCACTCTCCTCTATCTGTCCCCCAGCGGCTTCACGGACGAGGAGCGGGCCATCATCAATGCCCCTTCGCCGCAAGTTCGGGCCAATGAATATGACGGGAAGCTGATGAGAGTCTGGAAAATCGACAATCTTGCGGACTCCCTGCTGCTGAGAAAGACGGCGGAGCCATTGACCGAAGAAATGCTTGATACAGAGGAGTTTCAGAAGCTGGTCGAGCGAATGCTCATCACGGTCAATGATAGCTTGGATCAGGGAGTCGGGATCGCTGCCCCGCAAGTAGGAATTTCCAGGCAAATGCTGATGGTCCAGAGATTTGACAAGCCCGGCGAACCGTTCGAGACCTATATCAATCCTGAAATCCTTTCCAGAAGCGACTCAATGGTCACAGGCATGGAGGGCTGCCTCTCTGTTCCTGATATCTTTGGCGCGGTCGAGCGTTCCTCCAGCATAGAAATCCGCTATCGCACGCCTGAATTCAAGGATACGACCGAGATTGTCAATGGGTTCACCGCCGTGATTTTCCAGCACGAAGTCGATCACCTCAACGGCATCCTGTTCATCGACCGGATGAGGAAGGAAGAATAATCAATTAAATAACGATTGAGAACATATCGCCATACCTTAGAACAGCTGATTCCTCAACCATTCTCCCATAAAGCGATCATAGATGATGTAGCCATTTTCGCTGGGATAAACCAACTCGTTATCAAGCAGCTTCTTCAATGCAGAATTCACGCTGCTTGCTGCTCGAAGCCGGTGTCTGGAAATAAAATCTCCTGACAAGACTTCCTTGACACACCCTTCCTTAGCGATGGCTTTCATCAAACGGACAGGACCGGCAGCGTATGCTTTCAACAGATCCGCATAGGAATAGCTCAATTCAGAAATGATCTGCCTTTCAGCATATTCCACCAGATCGATATCCACGTCACGATCATAACCGTAAAGACGATTCAGAAGACTTTGTACATACCAGGTATGTCCATCGAACCTGTCATAGACTCTATCAAAAACTTCTTTCGGTAAACATGTACCATGCTTTGTAAAATGATCCATCGCAAAGCGAGCGTATTTTTCCCGATCTATGATGCCGATGGTAAGCAACTGGGTACTTTGAAAGAAAGGCTTCTTGGAAGACATGAACATTTCCTGCATCACATGCTGCTTGCTGCCGGCAAAAATAAAATTCACATTCGGAAGAAACTGTACATAGGAACGCAGCAAAGCCTCTACTCCCTTATCCGGATATTCAGCGATCTGCTGAAACTCGTCAATTGCAATGTAGCATCGCTTCTCCGACGAAGCAAGATATTCGAAGATCTCTCCCAATGTACTTTCTTCTTCCGCCGGCGATATGTCTATCGTCACCTGCGGCACTCCCGTAAGCTGATCCAAAGTAAATACAGGACGACAGCTCCGGATGAACTTGGTGATACGGCTCAGGGCCTTCTGAGGCGCGGCATCCAACTTTCCCAGTACAGTATTGGCAAACAGTCGCACAAAGTCCCCCAATGATTGTGTGGAATAGATATCCATGTAGAAAGTGACGATGTCCGGCTCCTGTTCTTTCAATTTATAGAAAGCATGACGAATCAGCCCGGTCTTTCCCATACGACGTGGAGCTATCAGCGTCACATTCCGCCCATTATGAAGAGCGTCAATCATTGTCGCTGTCTCGGTCTCACGATCACAGAAGAATTCCGGACTATGATAGCCCGATATCAAGAAAGGATTATTCGGCTTCATATTATTGCATTAATTCCGTTACACAATTTTCGTAACACGAATATCGCAATAAGTTCTCATAACACCAAATATTTAATGAACGATCCATAACAATTTCTTTCATTCTCTTATTAGAAATAGAACCAGCTCCATGCAAAACTTCCTTATCCTGGAACTGCAACAAAAGATCTACGTTGTTACGCCAATAATCCAATGTAAGGTCTTTGCGTTCTTTTACACGCATTTCAGCAGAATCAAGGAAAATTACAGTCAATCGTTCCAACATCTCAATCTCGTCAGATGTAAGATAATTCTTTGCAACCAAGACATCCCCCTTACGAACGACATTACCTTTCCAATTGGTCAAAGCCATATTCGGTGCGGAAGGATCTGCTCTTGATACAATGATTTCTGCTGCGGTCTGATGAGTTACAGCATACAGCAACTTGTTCTGTGTTTCAGCAAAAAACATTTGAGTTGCCTTATCTGATACATCATAGTCACTACTCAACATCATCAGATCACGAACTTTCTGATAGAACCTTTTTTCAGAGGCACGGATACTTCGTATTCTCTCAAGCAGTTCGTCAAAGTAATCTGGTCTACCATCTGGATTTTTCAATCGCTCATCATCCATGACAAAACCCTTCACCATATACTCCTTCAAATGCTGATTCGCCCAAATACGGAATTGGGTTCCCCTCTTGCTACGAACTCTGAATCCAATAGCAAGAATCATATCTAAAGAATAGAACTTGACATTATAATCCTTGCCATCTACCGCAGTTATTAAATAATACTTAATAACTGAATTTTCATCTAATTCATTATCACTTAATATATTGCCAATATGAATATTGATATTTGGTATAGAGGTGGCAAAAAGTTCTGCAATCTGATTCTGGTTCATCCACACCTGGCCGTCTCTTGCTAATAAGGCAACCTTCACCTTCCCATCATCCGTGTTGTAAATAATCAAATTCTGTTCTTCCATAATTGTTCTATTTAAGCCAATAAATCTATAGTCCTATACAAATTTAAAAATTCTATACCTAAGATTCAAAAGTTTCAGGTCAATGAGGCCGTCCTTTCAGGTCAATGAAATTTGCAGCACATATTCGTAGTTCTCTTCATTACCGTAACCGGAGTCCGCAACGATTTCTTCGCTCTGTCTGTTTCTTTACCTTATATGCGTGAGGATAGGCGGCTGATTGCTGGCCGCAGACATTGGCTCCCGAAAAGGGAGAGGACCCGCTTGCGGGGAGGATCTGCGGAAGCGACAGCCGCCAGCCGACATGATGAAAGAGGGAAACTCTCAGTTCAACATTGACTTTCGAGTCACCCTCTTGCTTGCAACCATCTTTCCCCTACCTGCAACTTGCGCGGAGGTAGGGCGCGGTGACGGAAGCGGAACTGTCGAGCATCTCCTGAGGTGTGCCCTCGAAGATCACCCTGCCGCCTTCCTCGCCGCCACCGGGGCCGATCTCCACCACATAATCCGCCGCCTTCAGCACCTCCAGATTGTGTTCGATGAGGAAGAGCGAATTTCCTTTCTCGACCAGGCTGTCGAACAGGTCAATGATGTGCTGCACATCCTGCAGGTGCAGTCCGTCCGTCGGCTCGTCCAGCACCAGGATCTGCCCGGCCTTTCCCAGATAGGAAGCCAGCTTCATCCGCTGCAGTTCTCCCCCGGACAAGGTAGAAAGCGCCTGATTCAGATGCAGATAGAACAGGCCGACATCGGCCAATGGTTTCAGTTTCTGCTCAATCACGGTCGATTTGAAACGGGCCATCGCCTGTCTCACAGTCAGGTCCATGACCTCCGCGATGTTCAGTCCATCCAGCCGGTAGCTGAGCGCTTCCTTGGAATAGCGCAGTCCACCGCAAGATTCGCAGACTGTCTCGATGGAATCCATGAAAGCCATCTCGGAAACGATCACGCCCTTGCCCTGACAGACCGGACACGCGCCCTCTCCATTGAACGAAAAGAGACCCGATTTCCGGCCGCTGGCTTCCGCGAACATTTTCCGGATATCATCGGCCACACCCAGATAGGTCGCCGGGGTCGAGCGCAGGTTCGCCCCGATGCTCTTCTGGCTGATCAAGGTCACATCCTCCCCGATCCGGTCATGGAAAGCCTGCATGAGCGAGCTTTTTCCGGAACCGGCCACTCCGGCAATCACGGTGAACAAGCCTTTCGGCAAGCGCACATCGACATGCTTCAGATTATGGAGGCTCAGATCCTTCAGTTCCACCCAATCCTTCGCCTGACGGACCGGCGACTTGATCGGACGATGCTCCCGAAGGAGTTTTCCCGTCAAGGTATCCCCTTCCGTCAGCTCGCGATAAGTGCCTTCGAACAGCACTTCCCCACCCAAAGCACCGGCTCCAGGGCCCATGTCAATGATATGGTCCGCGATTTCCATCATTTCCTTGTGATGCTCGACCATGAGGACCGTATTTCCCCGGTCACGCAATTCGACGATCGCATCGCTCAGGCGATGGATGTCATGGCTATGAAGGCCCACGCTCGGTTCATCCAGGACATAAAGCATGTCGGTCAATGAGGAATTGTTGTATTTGGCGATCTTGCACCGCTGCGCCTCACCGCCGGACAGCGTACCCATCGGCCGGTCCAACGTCAAGTAATCAAGCCCGATATCGATCAAGGCTCCGATCCGGCTGCGGAGAGCCGCCTTCATATCGACAGCGACCGCATCCTGAATGCCGTCCAGCCATTCCAGAATCTCCGGAAGCGGCATCTGCGTGACATCCGCGATGTTCTTGCCTAAGATCTTGCAGGAAAGGATCTTCGGATTCAAACGTTTACCATGACATTCCGGACAGACGCCTTGCGTGACGATCGGCTCCAGCTTCTTCCAATGCACCTTCGCATCATCCCGTTTCAGCATCCGGTTCATGCGGTACATCAGCCCCTCATATTTACCGTTCTTGTAATAGTCTGCCGGCGGATTCTTCAAAGTCATCGGTTCCTGGTACAGGAAAAGATGCAGTTCCTCAGGCGTGAAATCCTTGATCTTCTTGTTCGGGTCATACAGACCGCAGGCGCCATAATACAGCCAACGCCATTGACCTGGCTCATAAGCCACATAATTGATGACCCCGGGATCATTGAGACACTTGTTGAAATCCACCAGCTTGTGCACGTCGATCTCCATGATCTCTCCCAGACCGTCGCAGCGGGTACAGCGGCCTTGTGGATGGTTGAAGGAGAAGGAGTCGGAATAGCCGACGAAAGGCTGACCGACCCTGGAGAACAGGAGACGCAGCAGGCTGTAGATGTCAGTATAGGTACCGACCGTAGAACGGTTCTGCCCTGACGGCTTGTGCTGATCGATCACAATGGCCGGCGGCAGGCTCTCGATCTTTCCGACCGTCGGCCTTCCGTATTTCGGCAGATAACGCTGGGCGAAGCTCGGGAAGGTATCGTTCAGTTCCCGACGGGACTGTGCAGCGACCGTATCGAGAACCAGAGAACTTTTTCCGGAGCCGGAAACGCCCGTCACCACGGTGATCTTGTGCTTCGGGATCTCCACCGAGATATTCTTCAGATTATTTTGCGTTGCGTCGATGACGCGGATCACATCCTGCTTCATATCCATCCTTCTTTAATAGCGATTATAAAATGTCCAGAATTTCTTCCCGACCTTTGCGGACAAAATGTCTCGGAGAAGGCTTCTCACCTTCTGCCGCATAGCCGATCGGGAAGAATGCGATGAGTTCATAGCCTTCCATCTCCGGACAACGGGAGCGGAGCAAAGGAGCGTCGAAATAGCCGACCCAAGTGGTTGCCAGCCCCAGTTCCTCGATCTGCAGCAACATGTGCGTAGCGACGATCGCCGCATCGGTTTCGGCAAAGGCATGACCGTCGAACGATCTTACCCAGCCCTCACTTTCCTTGTAGCCGACGACCAGGAAGGTCTCCGCTCCGAAAGTATAACGCGTGGCCTCATGAGCCGCTGCCTTCGCCTGCTCCGATTTCAACCAGAACACCTTGAACGGCTGCCGGTTGACGGCTGTCGGCGCGGCATTGCCCGCTTCCACGATCTTTTCTACCAGTTCATCCTCCACTTTCCGGTCAGACATCTTCCGGCAGGAGTATCTTTCTTTGATCAGTTTCTCAAATGACATGGTTCCTGTAATCTTAACGGTTAAACATAGAGAATGCAGGGGCACTCAACGGGTGAAATGCCCGGTTCTTGCCCCGAGATGTTCCAACAGTGTCTTGGGATCGATTTCCACGGTCAGTCCGATCCGACCGCCGGAGACATAGACCGTCTCCCAGTTCAATGCGCTTTCCTCCACGAAGATCGGCAGTTCCGTCTTCAGGCCGAAAGGTGAACAGCCGCCATGGACGTAGCCGGTCAGTTCCTCGAACAGCTCCGGCTGCAACATCGTCAGGTTCTTGACCCCTACCAGCTGGGCTGCCTTCTTCATGTCGATCCTATCCGCCGCCGGCAGACAGAAGACATAATAACCGCCATGATGATCTGTGGTGACCAGGGTCTTGATGAGACGTTCCACTTGAAATTCCATATACTCAGCGACCTCGATAGCCGCTACCGGCCCACCGACGGCCGGGTATTCATGTTGCATGAATGCTATCCCTCTCTGCTTCAGAGCGGTGACAGCTCTTGTTTCTTCTACCATAACTTTTGGATTCATGCCACAAAATTACAGTCTTTTCCCAGAAGAGGGCTTATCCAGAATAGCCTATAAATTATACTTCCGTTCCATAGTCGCCGTTCTTCAGCCGATTTTTCAGCTGGACAGGCGTCATGCCGAATTTCTGCTCCACATATTTGTTCAGCGCCGCCTGGGAGGAAAAGCCGAAATCCATCGAGATTTCCTTGATGCTGGCATGGCCGACGGCCAGGACTTTCTTCAGTTCCAAATTCAGTTTCTCATGAATGATTTCCAGAGGGGTACGACCGCTGAAATGCCGGCAGACTTCCACCAGTCTCTTGACGGAAACACCCAGCTCCTGGGCATAGGTCGCCACGACCCGGTTCTCCTTGAAATCCCGGTCCACCCTTTCCCGGAAAGCGATATACAGGGAAGTATCTTCATTGTCCGTCGCCACCAGCGCTCTTTCCGGGCAGACATTGAGCAGCTTCATGATCATGATCTTGATGAAAAGCTTGATCTGCATCTTGTTGACCGGATTGAAATCGGCATAGAGTCCCTTGATGGAGGTCCAGACGGCCATCAGTTCGTCGAAAGCCCCGGCACGGTCCGCGAGCGTGCCCAAGTTCAGTTCATCAGTTTCCATGTTACCTTCTACCGGCCTTGAGGGACGCCTTCAATGGCCGGTAACTGCAAAGATAACATTTTCAGTTCTGATTCCATCCCAGGAGCACTCTTTCTGACTCCGGAATCGGGAAGGTGAAGAGACGGGCATCGTCTGCAGCGAAAGGACGTTGGATGACCTCACTGTTGAAATCGTACGGATCGGACAGGGCAGCCTTGGTGTAGGAAATGCCGGCTCCCGTGCCGAAATTCAGACGTTTGAGGTCGTAGAACCTGAGCATGCCGGCAAATTCCCTCCGGCGCTCATCCAGCACATCCTGGAGCGTTCCCTCGATCTTCGCGGCGGACTCTTCATCAGTAAAACGGCTCTTGCGCAAGGTCACGAGATATTCCTTGGCCTTCGCGGCATCTCCCTTGCGGGCATGGCACTCGGCAAGGATGAGGTACATTTCAGCCGTCGTCGGTCCCAGGATCAGGACGCGGTTTCCGAAGAAATTGAAACGCAGATAGACGTGGCGCTCCCACTCCTTCAGCTTCTCCTGCTCCTCACGGTCGAAGCCGCCACCGGCGAAACTGCCGTAGCTGACCATGTAATTGTTGTCATAGAAGCATTTCCAACGGGAATCGTGTTCCCGGTCGAAGATATTGTAGAGGGATTCGGAGACGGGGTGGATGCTGCCGCCCAGTTTGTCCACAGTGAACTGCGGGAGATAAAGTTCCTCATATTCCAGGAAGAAGGTGTCACCGCCGAACTGGGCATTGAGATCCGTTTTGAAATCCCGGAAATCAATCTTCTCCCCGGTCGGTTTTCCGTCCTCGCCGAGAATATCGAAAGATTTCACCACGGACTTGACATACATCGGATCTCCAGGAATCCGGTGCAGAGCATCATGTCCCTCCAAGGCTTTCTCGGCGGCTTTCTGCGCGGCTTCGAAATTACCGAGGTAGAGTTCGACACGAGCCTGTGCCGCATACAGAGCCGGAAGGGTCACGCGGAAATTCTTCTCCAGCTCAAAGGCAGTACGTCCCGCCGCTGAAAGCGCCTGCTCCGCAGCGGACAGGTCCTCCCGGATCCGGGAAATGGTGTAGGCTGCAGTCTGACGGGCCGGAATGCCGTCCGGAGCGGCCAGCGTATTGTCCTTATACCCGATACCCGGAGAAGCCGGATCGTAACCGCAGTAGTCCACCAGACCGAAGAAATGGAACCAGGCCCTATTGAAGAGGGCTTCTCCCCTCACCTGTTCCTTGATCTGAGGCGTGCTCTGCTCCACCTTATCCAGATGTTCGAGCACGACATTGAAGGTGAACATGTTCCGGTAGACCGCATTCCAGGTCATTCCGGTCATGGTCGGATCGTTCTGCAGGAAATCACGGTCAGCCACCGAAACCAGATAAGCCTTCGCATTGCCGGTCTTCTGATAGACATAAGGACTGAAAGTCACGTCATCCGAGAACAGCAGATTCTCCGTCCACAGATAGTTCATATCGTTGTAGAACCCGGAATTGCCCATCAGCTGATAGAGCTGTTCCATAGTATTGATCGTCGCGTTTCCGCTCCTGTCGGGAGCCTCCTCGAGGAAAGAGCAGGATAAAGTCATGAACAGGGTCATGAACAGAAGAATGATATTTCTTTTCATGTCAATGTAATCAGAAAGTAAGTTTGAGACCGAAAGTATAGTTGACCAATGGTTTGAGCGTTCCCGGCAGCGCAAGAGGATCGACCTTCCGATGGTTGGCGACCCAGAGTGGAGGAATATTGTTCACCTCACCGTAGATGCTGCAGCCGGTAAGCCGGCTTTTCCTCAACCATCCTGCCGGCAGTGCCCAGCCGACATAGACGGAGCTGACACGGATATTGGCTGCATTCATGACGTTCTTCTTCGCACGGTTGTACAGATTGAAGGTATAGCTGTAAAGTCCACCGGCATTCAGCAGCTCGTAGTTTCTTTCATTGTAGAGCGGCGGCGTGAAGGCCCCGGTCGTGTAACCGGAAGCATCGTTCTCCAGAGCCGGTCCAAGATAAGCCCGGAAGCCCTTGGTCGATGCCGTGACCAGTGAAGATTCATTGTCTGCCCAGACGAACTTGTGTCCGAAACTTCCGGTCAGCTGGAAAGATAAGGTCACACCATAGATATTGAAGGAATTCCTGAAACTGAGGTTGTAAGGAGCGATCGTCGTGCCGCAATACTGGAGCCAGTTACTGTCTGCCGGTCCTTCTCCGGGAGCGAGTATATCATCGATATGCGAATCCGCCTTGCTGTCCACCACGACTTCCGTGCCGTCCTTTCCCCGGAGCTTGAGCAAGCCCTCCTCCGTATAGCCGGTCACGTCAAAAGCCCATACCGGTGACAGCGGCAGCCCCTCGACATAGGCTCCGCCCGGTTTAGCGGCCTTCGCGTTGAAATCCTTCACGACATTCCTGTTCCAGGAGAAGTTCAGATCGCCGTTCCAGGTAATGCGGCTGGTGATGTAGCACCGGGAGCCGAGCGTCATCTCCACACCCTCGTTCAGGATCGCGGCGTTGTTGTAGACCATAGTCTCTGAAGAGTTGACGATGATCGGGACCGTCGCCGGAGCGATCACATCGTAGGAATACCGGTTGTAATATTCCAGACTACCGTACAACTTCGAATTGAAGAAAGAGAAGTCTACGCCGGCATTGGCCGTCCGGGCTTTTTCCCAGGTCAATGAAGGATTGCCCTTGAGGTTGACTACCGCATATGGATCATTGTCCGTGTAATCCGGATTGCCGGGTTTGGTGGTGACGGTCGTGAGAGTCGAAATGCTCTTCTTGCCGGCTGCGATACCGGACAAGCCATAGGAAGTCCTCAGTTTGAGATGATCGATCCATGGTGCCTGCTGTGCGAACTTTTCCTTTTCGACATTCCACAGCAGACCGACAGACCAGAACGGCGAAAAGCGGGAAGCCATGGAATCAGCAATGAAATTGGAAGCGTCCGTCCTCACGCTGGCGGTGATGCCATAACGTTTGTCGAACATATAGGACATGTTGAAGGCCAATGACATGCCGCGGTCCGAATAAGTGGAGATCCGGCCCAGGCCATTGTACGGATATTTCTTCTGTGTACCGAAAATCGTATCATGCTTACCATGAAAGTCCGGAACAGTCTCGGTCAGGTTCGTGTACCGGTTATAGCCGTAGGCCGTATAACCAGGATCATATTCCAGAACGGAGGAAGACAGTTCTCCGATCGCCATCAGGGTCAGATCGTGCTTGCCGGCATAGGTGTCATTATAGTTGATCTGGGCGCGGGCATTCCAGGAAGTACCTGCATTGCGGTTCAGACTGATCCGTCCTCCTTCCGGGAAACTGCTGACATATTTTCCGTTTTCATCCAGCGTCGAGAAGGTGTTCACCAGATCCCTGATCTCATAAGCGTCCTTGAAGACTTCTTCCGAGAACTGCCGCTGTGTTCTTTCGAACTGGCCGCTGAGTGAAATGTTCAGGGATTGCACCGGATGAAAATCCAGAGAAGCCTGGACACGCGTACCGATACGATTGTCCTTATTGTTATGCTGCCCTCGGTCCTGCAGCGGATTGTATTCCCAGCTCGCAGGGGTCTTTCCCTTGTATTTTTCCTCATAGATCGGATGGTACAAGGTGCCGGAAGCGACGATGTCCGCATATGAGCCATCCGCATTGAAAAGCGAAGTGAACGGAGTCGTGAAGTTCATCGCCTGGGATAGAGAGATTCCGTTCTCTACGGACCGGCGGTAATTCAGGCTCACGCTCATGCCGAGGCTGAACATCCTGTGCAGTTTATAGGTATCCGCCATATTCAGCAGGAAACGATTCTCTGAATCTCCGATGGAAGAACCGTCCAGATGATTATACAGCAAGGACATCTTGAAGCTGTTGTTCCTGGAGTTTCCGGACAGCGTCACGTTATACTGCTGCGAAATCGCGTTGCGGAAGAGATACTTGTTGTACTCATCCACCCATTTCCCTTCCCGGGCCAACAGTTCCGCCTTTCCGGCCGCATACTGTTCGGCAGTCAGATTACCGGCACGCTTGTACTCATAGACAAGAGCGGCCAGTTCCGGCATGTTGCTGTAAGGGTTGGAAGGTTTACCGTAGGGATCAACGGTATTGAAGATGTTGGAATATTTCTCCAAAGTCTCCATATAGGTGATCTGGTCCTTTCCGGAGGCGAAATTGAAATAATGCTGGAGGTCATATCTGCTGGAGACGGTGGCCCTCGCATCTACCGAAACCGAAACCCGACCTTCACCTTGAGCCTTCTTCGTCGTGATGACGATCACACCGTTGGCCGCCTTCGCACCATAGATGGAAGTGGCCGCAGCATCCTTGAGCACAGTGATGTTCTCGACATCTTCAGGATTGACCATTTCAAAGGGGTTCACACCGGATTCATAGCTCTGGACAGGGAAGCCGTCGACCACGACCAGCGGATTACTGTCACCGTAGGAACCGATGTTCGCCTTACCTCTGATGATGAATTTACCGTCCTTGTCGGCCGTCATTCCCGGCACGACATCCTTGATCGCCTCTCCGACATTGCTTACCGGCTTGAGCTCCAGCTGCTCCGCGCCGACCGTCGCATAGGAACCGGCCGCACGCTCCCGGCTGATCTTCTGATAACCGGTCACCACCACTCCTTCGAGCGCCATGACATCATCATACAAGACGACTTCCAAAGGAGAATTCCCTCTTACCTTGACCTTTTCTTCCCGATAGCCGTACAGCTGGAAAATCAAGACATCGCCCGGCTCCGCCTCGATGGAGAAGCTTCCGTCCAGTTCACTGATCGTGTTCGTATTCTTGCCCTTCACCAGAATGGATGCGCCCGGAATCGTCTCACCGGCGGGGTCATACACGACTCCATTGACCTTTTTCTTCTGGACCTGAGCGATCGAACCGACATGTACCGTATCTGCGGAAGAAACCAGACTGTCAAGAAACTGAGGCATCGTACCGGAAGGAAGAGGCATCGTACCGGAAGGAAGAGCCATTGTCCCGACCGGCAAGAGCAGACTTGCCAGTATCAGAGGACTTAAAAATGAAATTTTCATATTATATGTTAAAATAAATAACCTATATATAATCAAACTTCTCCTCTATCCTCCTAAAGCGAAATCGGATTTTTTTTGGTTTTTTGAGTATATTTTCTGTTTTTCCGGAATAATTCCGGAACGGTAGGCATCAGTCCGTCTCCAGATACCTCCGGAAATTCTTCCGGATGGTCTTCAACGCGATCGTGATCCGATACTCGACCAGTTTCTCCGAGATTCCCTGCATCTGGGCAATCTCAGAATTGGATTTCAAGCCGAAGCGACTGTGCATGAAGGTATTACGGACAGGTTCCTTGAGTTCATTCATACTTTCATACATGACCTTACGCATTTCCTTCAGATAGATGGTGCTGAGACTATCGCGGTTGACGGTCTCCAGACAGAGCACATCCATGTTATAACGGTGATGTTCCAGAAAACGCTTGATGATGACATCACGCTTGACCTCATTGATCGTTTTTTTCCGGGCGACGGCATAGACATAGGGCACATGCTTGCCCGGCAGCACATGATCCATATTTTCCCATAAAGTCATGAAGGCTTCCTGGGCGATGTTACGCGCCAGTTCACCGTCTTTCGTATACAGGCTGATGTATGAAACCATCTTGTCGAAATGCGTCCTGAATACACGGTTGAAGTCCTGTTCTTTGCTTTTCTGATCCATCATGCACCGTTTTTCCCTAAGGTTACATCACTGCAAGCAAATACTCTGCCTGACCCTTCCTTTTCCATAAAAGAATGCCATGTGCCTGGTCCCGGAAACAGATTCCGGTCCGGAATCCGGATCGGGATAGGAAATCTCGAGAAGATTCACTATCTTCGGTTCCTTGAACAAAGACTAAAAGATTCTGTCATGAAAAAGAAAGTATTTTTGATCGCATTCGCCGCCGCTGCCCTGATCGTAGCCGGCTGCAGATCCAACACGAAGAAAGAAAACGCTGGAAAGCCAGCATGCTGCACAGAAGCCGTTCCGACCGAGAAGTGTGCTTCCTGCTTCTACGGCACTTATGAAGGTACTCTCCCTGCAGCTGACTGCGAAGGTATCCGCACCACTCTTGTCCTCAACGAGGATACGACCTACGACCTCACCACAGTCTACCTCGACGGGAAAGAGGAAGAAATCAAGACCTCCGGCGTCTATGAACGTTCCGGAGAAGACCTCATCGTCCTCATCACCCCATCGACCGGATTCAAGACTTACTACAAGATCGTGGAAAACGGAGTTGCTCTCACGGATGCTGAAGGCAAGTCTGCAGAAGGTGAACTTGCTGAGTTCTACATACTGAAGAGAAAATGACCTGACGCACAGGCTGCCGCCGTCCCTGTTTCCGGAACAGGGACGGCGGCAGCCTGATCGCTTTCATGAAATCCTATTCCAAGGCAAGCATCTGAAAAGCCGTGAAAACGGCCCGTATTCTACAAAATTTCTCCTTTTGAAGTACAATGACAAAGTTTTTTGGCTACCTTTGTCCTTAATATGAAATCAAGAATCTATCATTCACTTCACCTGGACCATACGGACAATGGTTCCGACAAAGTCATCTACATCCTTCTTCCTGAACAGATGGAAGAGGGTAAACTTGCCGCTATCGAGAAAATTGCAGAGACCTGCGGAGTCAACGTCATCCTGATATCCGGTTTCGACTGGGATTCCTGCATGACCCCATGGCCGGCACAGGATGCCTTCCGGAAAAGCAAGACCTATGGAGGGAAAGCGAAGGAATTCCTGGATGAATTCATCAACGATGACTGTTTCCTCATCGAACATTCCATGAGAATCGAGAAACCGGAGAGATATCTGATCGGTATTTCCTTATCCGGACTGTTCGCAGTCTGGGCGACGGCACAGAAAGACTGCTTCAAGGGAGTCGCCTCCATTTCCGGATCCTTCTGGTATGAAGGATTCCAGACCTGGATATCCGGGCTGGAGAATACTGCCTGCGGAAAATATTATTTCTCTTTGGGAGAAAAAGAAAAGGATTCTAAAAATAAAGTGTTCGCCGGAGTCCTGGAAGCTACAGAGACTGCCGTAGAGAAACTGCGCGCCCTCGGTAAAGAAGTCACTTTCGAGCTGAACAAAAGCGGACACTTCGACAACATCACCGAAAAGATCAGCGATGCCGTAAAAGCTCTCGTTCCTCCGGTCGTTACCGAAGCCGAAGAAGACGGAACCACCACTGTACAGGACTGAGTCAGTCCTACATTAATCGAAGACCTACCTTCCTGAAATGACATTTCTGCCGCATTTTCCCGAAAAATGTGGCAGAGGATCTTGATTTCCGGAAAGATTGACTTATCTTTGCGCCGCATATCTTCAGGGCAGGGTGCGATTCCCTACCGGCGGTATAGTCCGCGAGCCCGGTCCGGTTCCCCCGGCGAAGGCAGAACCGTTGCGATCACGGTACCGACAGTATAGTCTGGATGAAAGAAGAAAAACAGAAAATGCCTTGAATTGTTATGCCATCAGTTAACATTTAAAGGTATTTTTCATGAAAAAGAACCAAATGCTGCTGATGGGCGTTGCAATTCACCTCATGACAGCTATCGGGACCGGTTTCTCTACCAGTCCTGCCATGGCCGCCACTGCGACGACCCGTCCCGCTCAGAGATCAGCGCTGAGCCCTCTCAAATCCCCTAACGACTCCATCGTCTGGATCAATGACACCCTCTCCATCAACGAAGCTGCCGTCATTGCCCATTTCGGCAATGCAAAGAAATCACCGCTGAGACTGACGACCCTCAGCAACGAGACCATCCGCCAGCGTGCGGTCGCCAAGTCCTATCCGGAGATGCTGAAAGAAATCCCCGGTCTGTACGCCACTTCGGAAAGTGGCAGCTTCGGTGATGCGAAAGTCAACGTCAGAGGTTTCAAACAGGAGAACATCTCCGTTCTGCTGAACGGCATCCCGATTTCCGGACAGACCTCCGGAAGCATGTACTGGAACAACTGGATGGGCCTTTCCGACGCCACCTACGCCATCCAGGTCCAGAAAGGCGTAGGCAGCTCGATGCTTTCCGACAACTCGGTCGGCGGTACCATCAACATCATCACGACGCCAGCCACTGAAGATTTCTACCTGGAAGCCGGAGCCTACGGCACCCATTTCGGTTCCGGGAAAGGTTACCTCAACGTCAACAGCGGCATCTTGCCGAAAGGCTGGAGCATCAATTTCATGGCTTCCTATCTCGGCGGCAAAGGCTATGTGGACCAGACCGATGTCAGCACCTTCTCCTACATGCTGAACATCAACAAGACTTTCGGCCTGCACCATAGTCTGACTTTCACGGCACTCGGTTCGCCGGAAAGGCACGGTCAGCGCAACACCCGGCTCACGAAAGCGGAAGTGGACAAGCACGGCCTCCATTACAACAAGAACTGGGGCATGCTGGAAGGCAAACCATACAACCTGAGCCAGAATGAATATTTCAAACCTTACTTCACCCTCCAGCACCGCTTCTCCAAAGGCAAGTGGTCCGCACAGAACAGCATTTACCTGGCCATCGCTCATGGCGGCGGCCGGTGGAACGAATCTAAGGGAGCGCGTATGAGCAGCATCCTCGGGAAAGACGGTCTCATTGACTTTGAAAGAATTCTCAATGAGAACAGGAACAGCACGGAAGGCTCGAAATACATTCTTTCCGACTTCATGGCCGGTCATCTCCAGGTCGGTGCGATCCTGTCCGGTGCCCTGCGAGTGAAAGGCTGGACTCTGGAGACCGGACTGCACTACCAGCATTATTCGACCTGGGAAAAAGAGAAGATCACCGACCTTCTGGGCGGCGGCTGGTGGTGGGAAGACAGTCACAAGGGAGATGCCCCGGACACGGATCATCGCAAGAAAGTCGGAGATTATATCCGCACGGACAACGGCAAGATCACCGATCATTTCACTCTCTATGCGAAAGCCTCCTGGGAGCACCGGAAATGGCAGGTCGAACTGGGAGTCTCCGGCATCGGCGCCGTCCACCGCAGATGGGACCGTTACAACTATACCGCCGAGGAAGGAATCTGGAGCAAGAACGCCGCTGGAGCCGGTTTCAGTTCGAAGGCCGGGGTTCTGTTCCGTCCGGCCTCAGGACATTCCATCTATGTCAATGGGGGCGTGTACAGCCGCCTTCCCTACCCGAATGTCTGGTTCTCTTCCGGCAACAATGAGCTGACCCGCGATGTGAAGAACGAGAAGAACTACCTGACGGAACTCGGCTACCGCTTTACCGCGGACCGTGTCGGTGTGGAAGTGACCGGTTACTGGTCCCTCTGGCAGAACAAGACCCTCATGTCCAACAAATACCAGCAAAGTTCCGGAAATGATCGACGGTTCATGATCAACGGACTGGATGCCCAGCATTACGGGGTCGAGCTGGATGCTTTCTGGAAGCCGGCCTGGTGGGTCAAGCTTTCCGGTTTCGCCTCCATCGGCAACTGGACCTGGCAGAATGACGTGACGGCTAAAATCTACGACGAATACACCGGTCAGCAGATCGGAACGACTGCCGTATATACGAGAGGACTGCATGTCGGAGATGCCCCGCAGACCCAGGTCGGAGCCGCGGCAGAATTCAGATTCCTGAAAGATTTCCGCTTCAAGCTGGAATGGAATTTCAACGACAGGATGTATGCGGACTTCGATCCGGCCGGAAGGACGGATCAGGAGGATCGTTCCGAATCCTGGATGCTTCCGTCAAGGCATCTGATGAATGCGCATCTGGACTGGTCCCACCAGTTCAAAGGACATTATCTCCTGTCCATCTTCGTGGAAGGAGGAAATCTGCTGAACACACGTTACATCGAAAGGGGGAAGGACGGGAAAGGACACGACGATGCCAGCTTCCAGGGTTTCTGGGGCTTCGGTCGGAACTGTTCTTTCGGCGCACGATTCAGATTCTGAGCCTGCCTGAACAGGGAAGAAAACGACAGGAAAAACCGCAGAGGAATCCTTCAGAAGATGGATTCCTCTGTTTTCGTCGTCAGCAGTTCAAGCGCTTTCATCCCCATGACGGAATTACCTTTGGCATTCAGCCGAGGACTCCAGACCGCTACGGAATAACGTTGCGGACAGACGGCCGCGATACCGCCGCCGACCCCACTCTTGCCAGGCAGACCGACCAGGAAGGAAAATTCACCAGCCTCATCATAGAAACCGCAGGTCTGCATGATCGCATTGATACGCTTGACCTGACTGACCGTCAGCCGGATTCCTCCATAATCGAAAGGACGACTGTTCGTGAAGGCCAGAAAAGCCTGAGCCAGTTCCCTACAGTTCATCTCGATGGAACACATCCGGCAATAGAAACGGAGTACCTGCTCGATGTCTCCCTCCAGGTTGCCGTAATACTTCAGCATGTTGGCGATGGCCGCGTTCATGTAACCGGTCCGGCGCTCCCCTTCCGCGACATCCGCCCGATAGCAGACAGCATCACTTCCAGACAAACAGCGCAGAAAGTCCAGAAACTTCTGCTCTGCATCCTCACTGTGGGCCAGCAGCATATCTGCCAGAACGATAGCACCGGAATTGATCAGCGGATTGCGCGGAATTCCCTTTTCCGCTTCCAGCAGAACCATGGAATTGAAGGATGAACCTGACGGCTCGACTCCGACCCTTTCCCAGACTCGGTTCCCGAAAAGAGAAAGGCAGACCGCCAGACTGAATACCTTCGATATACTCTGGATCGAAAAACGGGTATCCGCCTGCCGGCAAGTGTAGATCTCACCTTCTACCGTATGGAGACACATCCCGAACTGGTCCGGATCGATCTCCGCAAGAGCAGGAATATAGGTCGCCTGCTGCCCGACCTTGGAAAACGGCTGGATCTCCTGATAGATTTCAGAGAGGATCCGGTCATAGCTGAGCACATGTTTCATTACTGAATTCTTCTACTGATACTGGTGCAAAAATAAGAAAAATGGCTTTCCGTTGTCCATCCGAAGATCGGAAAACTCATCGTTTCGTCTTCCGAGAGGTATATTGATTTTGAAGAATTATAATCTAAATACCGATGTGCCGGCAGAATCGATGTGAACGATATGCTATTATTTATAATAATTCAATATTAGTTGCAATTCGGATTTTTTGCCTTATCTTTGCAAGCGATTTTTCAAGAATATATTTTTTAGCGAAGTTTCAACACTATAAAATACAAGATTCCTATGAACACAGAATGGAGAAATTTTAAAGGTACACATTGGACTGAAGAAGTGAACGTCCGTGATTTCATTCAGAACAACTACACACCGTACGACGGTGACGAGTCTTTCCTTGCTGACGCAACGGATGCGACGAACATCCTCTGGGGAAAGCTCCAGCAGCTGCAGAAAGAAGAAAGAGCTAAGGGAGGCGTTCTGGACATGGAGACAGAAGTCGTTTCCAGCCTGACTTCCTATGGTCCGGGCTACATCGACGAGGCCGACAAGGATCTCGAGAAAGTTGTCGGACTTCAGACAGACAAACCTTTGAAAAGAGCATTCATGCCTTACGGAGGTATCAAGATGGCAGAGCAGTCCTGCACGACCTACGGTTACACGCCGAGCGCAGAACTCCACAAGATCTTCACTGAATACCACACCACACACAACCAGGGCGTATTCGATGCTTATACTCCAGAAATGAAGATGGTCCGCCACAACCACATCATCACCGGTCTTCCGGATACATACGGTCGTGGTCGTATCGTCGGTGACTACCGTCGTGTCGCTCTCTACGGTATCGACTTCCTGATCGCCGAGAAAGAGGCTGACAAGGCTAAGACCGGCCGCGTGATGACTGAAGAGGTGATCCGTCTCAGAGAAGAGATCGCCATGCAGATCAAGGCCCTGAAAGGCATGAAGGAAATGGCGAAGATCTACGGCTTCGATATTTCAAGACCAGCGAACAACGCCCGTGAGGCTGTTCAGTGGCTCTATTTCGGTTACCTTGCCGCTGTCAAGACTCAGAACGGAGCAGCCATGTCCGTAGGTAGAGTATCCACTTTCCTCGACATCTACATCCAGAGAGACCTTCAGGAAGGAACACTGACTGAGGTAGAGGCTCAGGAGCTGATCGACCACCTCGTGATGAAGTTCAGAATGGTGAAATTCGCACGTATTCCATCTTACAACGAACTCTTCTCCGGCGACCCGGTATGGGCAACCCTCGGAATGGCAGGTATCGGTCAGGACGGCCGCTCCATGGTAACGAAGAACGACTTCCGTTTCCTCCACACCCTCGAGAACATGGGTCCTTCACCAGAACCGAACTTGACTGTCTTCTACAGCTCAAGACTTCCAGAGGCCTTCAAGAAATATGCTGCTAAGATTTCCGTAACTACCAGCTCCATCCAGTACGAGAACGATGACGTGATGCGTCCGGTATGGGGTGACGACTACTCCATCTGCTGCTGCGTTTCCGCAACACAGACCGGTAAGGAAATGCAGTTCTTCGGAGCACGTGCAAACCTCGCGAAATGTCTCCTCTACGCGCTCAACGGTGGTGTTGATGCCAAATCTAAAGAGCAGTGCGGTCCGGCTTACCGCCCGGTAACCGGCGACTACCTCGATTACGATGACGTGATGGAGAAGTTCGACAAGATGATGGACTGGTTGGCTGAAGTTTACGTGAACACGCTGAACCTCATCCACTACATGCACGACAAATACAACTACGAGGCGGCTGAGATGGCCCTAATCGACACCGATGTCCGCCGTACTTTCGCAACCGGCATCGCAGGTTTCTCACACGTCGTCGACTCCCTCTCTGCCATCAAATATGCAAAAGTAAGAGTGATCAGAGACGAAGAATCCGGTCTCATCAAAGACTTCGAGACAACCGGAGATTTCCCACGTTACGGTAACGATGACGACAGAGCTGACGATATCGCAGTATGGCTGCTCAAGACCTTCCTCTCAAAGGTGGCACAGAACCATACTTACAGGAACTCAGAGCCGACTACTTCTATCCTGACCATCACTTCCAACGTGGTCTACGGTAAATATACCGGAGCCCTGCCTAACGGCCGTCAGGCAGGTGCGCCGCTTTCTCCTGGTGCTAACCCGGCTTACGGTGCTGAGATGAACGGTCTTCTCGCTTCTTTGAACTCCGTTGCGAAACTCCCTTACGAGTATGCGCTTGACGGTATTTCAAACACGCAGACCATCAGCCCTTCAGCCCTCGGTCACAACGACGAAGAGCGTGTGGAGACCCTTACCGGCATCCTCGACGGATACTTCGACAAGGGCGCACATCACCTCAACGTGAACGTGTTCGGTGTAGAGAAGCTTCTTGATGCAATGGAGCATCCGGAGAAGGAAGAGTACGCTAACTTCACCATCCGCGTATCCGGATATGCCGTGAAGTTCATCGACCTGACCCGCGAGCAGCAGATGGACGTTATCTCCAGACAGGCACACGGAAGACTCTAGTCCAGTGATAAAAGGCAATATACATCTGATCGAATCCTTCGGCTCCGTTGACGGGCCGGGGATTCGATTCATCATTTTTCTGAAAGGCTGTCCTCTCAGATGTCGTTTCTGCCACAACCCGGACACCTGGGCGATCCCCAAAGGTGAAATGCGGACGGCAGACGATCTGATCGGACAGGCCCTGCGCTACAAATCCTACTGGGGCAAGAAAGGTGGCATCACCGTCAGCGGCGGAGAGCCATTGGTCCAGATCGATTTCCTGATCGAGCTGTGCCGCAAGGCCAAGGAGCAGGGAATCCACGTGACCATCGACACCTCCGGCCAGCTGTTCACCAGAAATGGAGCTTTCTTCGACAAGTTCAATGAACTCATGCGCTATGTCGATCTCCTGCTGCTGGACATCAAGCACATCGATCCGGAGAAGCACGAGTGGCTGACCGGCAAGAGGAATGAGGCTGTCCTGGATTGCGCGAGGTATCTGAGCGAGATCGGAAAACCCGTATGGATCCGGCACGTGCTGGTACCTGGGGTCAATGATTCCGACGAATATCTGATCCCGCTGCGTCAGTTCATCGACAGCCTGACCAATGTGGAAAGAGTGGAAGTGCTCCCCTACCATACCTTAGGTATCTTCAAATGGGAAGAATTAGGTATCGAGTACGGACTGCCCGGCGTGGAACCGCCGACCGCAGCGTGCATCGCTCATGCTGAAGAAATCCTGACGAAATAGTCAGAACCATACCATTAGAGATGAATAAAGCGCCGCAGATCGATGAACTGCGGCGCTTTACTCATTTACCGGCGTACCGGACTACCGGTGACTTTTCCTGAAATCCAGCAGACGTCTGTTCCAAGCCTCGATGCCGTCCTTCAGTTCCGTCTCTTCTCCGAAAATGAGATCCAATATGAAACGAGGTTTCTTCCCGCCGACGGTCATCGCCATGATGCAGGAGGCACAGTAAGTGACCACCTCCTCGCGAGGCATCTCGTCCGCGCGTTTCTTCATCTGGAATTCCACCTTCTCTTCCGGAAGCTTTCCGTACATCACCTGACCGCAGCACCTGGCCTTGGCACCGGTATGAGCCGGTTCCTTCAGGACAATGTTCATCCGCGAGAGGAGGGTACGTACCGCCTCGAGATATTCCGGCTCCGCACGGGCCGAACAGGTATCCTGAATACTCATTTCCCTGCCGCCGTAATCCGGGAAAGGGAAATCCTCACTTTCCGCCAGAGCGGTCAGCAGGAAAAAGGAAGTACATTCAGCATTCCCTTTGAGGTAATTCTTCGTGCAGGTCGCACAAGGGGTGACGATGCAGGTTCCCGGTTCCAGTTCCGGGGACAGGAAACAGCACGTCAGCAAAGTATCCATCGGACCGAAACGCTGCTCGGCCCAGACCTTCAACTTATCAGCGAGATGCGGCTTATAAGACATCAGCGCGCATCCGGGAGCATATACATATCGCATGTTCTACTACTATAATTTTTAAAATCCGACGCAAAGATAGAAAAAAATCCATTCAGCCAACCTTGACGAAAGTCAGGACCAGATGACCGTCCTTTTCCCGACGTTCACCCTGGAAAGAGAAGCCCTGATACCGGAAATCACGGAGACTTTCCAAAGTGTCACCGCTACCTATCAACTGTCGTGCCATCGAGCCTCGGCACATCTTGGCATAGACGGACATCGACTTCAGGAGCACTTCCGTCAATCGAGGCTTCCACCATTCGAACATCGTCTTCCCTTCGTGGACCTCCAGCTTCACATTTCCCTCCATGCGGTAAGGCAGAATCAGGTCCATCGGACGGAGCAGGCCGTACAGGAAAGAGAAGATCCAGAGCCGCGCCTGTGCCGCCGTCTGCTGGTCCAAAGACCATTCCCCCGCCCTAAGATGCTTGTAGGCGATCCCGGAATAAGCCAGTACCGCCTGCAGACGCGAACCGGAGTTCTCCCCCTCTCCGAAATGACCGAAACGGGCATGGTTCAATGTGGCCAAGGATTCGCTGCATTCTCTTTTTACGAGGCAAAGGTACGGTTTTTCAGGCAATCAGCCATCATCCCTGCCAGTACAGATATGTTCCTGTGCAGTACAAACCACTCGCCGTAAGGAAAAATGAAAAGACGAAAGATGCACTACACTTGAAAAAGTAGCTAACTTAGTTGTACCGTATCACATTAAAACTAAAAACTTTATGAAACGAAAAGCTCATTTTTCCCAATTGTGGGCTTGCGGATTACTTACTGTAATCTTCTCTTTATTGACCCTTGGGGTCAATGCGCAAAGCCTCACGATCAAAGGTACTGTCGTGGATAACATAGGTCCGGTCACCGGAGCTTCAATCCTTGTTGAAGGCACCACCATAGGTTGTGTCACCGATCTTGACGGTAACTTTGAAATCGCAGCACCTGCAGATGCGAAACTCATCGTCCAATTCATCGGATACCGCACCCAGACCGTTGCCGTGAAAGGCCGTGAAAGCATCCGGATCAAACTTGAAGAAGACAGCGAGCTGTTGAATGAAGTGGTTGTGGTCGGTTATGGTGTCCAGAAAAAGAGCGACCTGACAGGCTCCATCGCTTCCGTAAAAGCGAAAGACATGGTCAGAGCTACCCCTTCCGGCAACATTACCGATGCCCTCCAAGGCAGAATGGCCGGTGTTTCCGTTCTTTCCGGTTCCGGCGACCCGATATCAGGCAATACGATCCGTGTACGCGGTGTGAACTCGGTGAACGCTGAAGGAGGTCCTCTCGTCGTCGTAGATGGATTCATCGGAGGCTCGCTCGACGCGCTCAACCCTGCCGACATTGCCTCCATCGAGGTCTTGAAAGACGCTTCCGCAGCAGCAGTCTACGGATCCAGAGGTGCGAACGGAGTCATCCTCGTCACCACGAAGACCCCGGACAAAGACAGGATCACCGTCTCTGCCAACGCCTTCGTCAACCTGAAGACCCAGATGAAGAAATTCGACACCCTCTCCCCTTATGAATATGCTCTGCTGGCCAATGACTACAGCAAGGAATATTTCGAAAGCATAGGCAAGACCCATGCTCCATATTATTCAGAGGAGCAGCTGGCTGAATTCAAGTCAGGCAAAGGGGGCTACAACTATGCAGACAACATTTTCCGTGATGTAGCTGTGGCACAGAACTATGATTTTTCCGTTGCAGGTTCTTCCGGAAAGACTTCCTACCTGGCTTCATTCAGATACGAGAACAATCAGGGCGTGATCCAGAGATCAGACTCCGAACATTACAACTGGAGATTGAAAGTGGATTCCACCATCAAGAAATGGTTGAAAGTCGGAGCCAATTTCTACGGAGACTTCCGTATGTACAACAGCCCGAGAATCAGCAAATATGACGGCCTCATCCAGCAGGCGATCTATTTCCCGCCAACCATTCTTCCTAAGAACGAAAACGGAGAATACAACAACAAGCTCATCGACGGTTCTCCTCAATACAACCCGATGGGTATGATCTGGGAAAGCCAGCAGCAAGGAAAAAGTCTGAAGAACAATCTCCAGGGCTATGTAGAATTCAAGATCATCGACGGTCTTACTTTCCGCAGCCAGTTCGGAGTCAGCTTCGACAACCAGCTCCACCGTTCCGCAGAGAACGAGGACAGCTACGGCAATTTCAAGAACAGTCTCACCACAGCGAAGGCTGAAAGCATGTGGAATTTCAGCTGGTTGAACACGAACATCCTCAGTTATGTGAAGGAATTCAACCAGAACCATAGAGTCAACCTCACTGCAGTGTTCGAGCAGGCTTATGCGAACAACTACAGACACAAAGGCATCGCCAACCAGCTGGCCTTCGACAAACTCGGCTGGAATGCCCTCCACTGGTCTGAAAAGAATCTGTCAGCCGTTGAATCCAACAACACGATCAACACCCTCATGTCAGGAATGCTGAGAGCGAACTATGTGCTCATGAACCGTTACATGTTCACCGTTTCCTTCCGTGCTGACGGTTCCTCCCGTCTTTTCAAGAAATGGGATTACTTCCCGTCCGCGGCCTTTGCCTGGGACATGAAGAACGAGAACTGGCTGAAAGACGTCGACTGGCTGAACCAGTTGAAATTCCGTGTCAGCTACGGTTCCGTAGGTAACCAGTCCGTAGAGCCATACCGTATCTACTCTCAGATGGTTCCGGTTTCCAACGCCGACGGCACCACTTCCTACACGGTCGGCAGACCTGCCGCTCCATACTTGAGATGGGAGCACAATGACCAGGAAAACATCGGAATCGACTTCGGTATTCTGGACAACAGATTGAAGATCAGTGCAGAATGGTACAACAAGGAATCCAAGGACATCCTTCTTGAAGTCGCTCAACCTTCACACATGGGCTATGAGAAACTGCTGAAGAACGCCGGGGCGATCAGAAACACCGGTTTCGAGTTCCTCATCAGCGGCGACCCGTTCCTGAAAGAAAGATTTTCATGGCATACTGACCTGACGCTCTCCTACAACGTCGGTAAATTCACCAAGATCCCGACCAAGGACCACACGCAGATCATGGCCGGACAGCACGAGAAGGAAATCTACCGTATGATCGAAGGTGAAAAGATCGGTACCTTCTGGGGTTACAAATCTGACGGCGTATGGCAGGAAGAGGAGATCAACGCTCCTTTCGTAGATGCCAACGGCAATCAGAACGGCAAGACCAACGGTGCACAGTACAAGGCCAAAGCCGGTAACGCTAAATATGTAGACGTCAACGGTGACGGTAAACTGAACGATGACGATAAGGGCATCATCGGTTGCGGTCAGCCTGCTTTCAACTGGGGCTGGAACAACAGCTTCACCTTCGGTAACTTCGACCTGTCCTTCTTCATTGTCGGTTTCCATGGTTTCGACATCTACAATGCTACGGACCAGATCGGCTACAACTCTCTGAAAGGACAGCAGGTCTGCTTCGTCACTCCGAAGAGAGCCTACCTCAACAGATGGACCAAGGACAACCCGAACACCAACATCCCGGGCTTCGTGGAAGACAAGACTTCTACCGCTAAAGATGCGTTCTCAGACCGTTTCGTAGAGAAGGGTGGTTTCGTGAAAGTGAAGAGCATCACGCTCGGCTACACGCTGCCGGCACAGATCTGCGAGAAGATCCACATCAACAATCTCCGTTTCTACTTCTCCGCTCAGAATCCGTTCATGTTCACCGGCTACTCCGGTTTCGATCCTGAAGCGACCCTCGGAAATCCGCTGACCCCAGGTGTGGACTGGGCAGCCTATCCGAACAGCCGCAATTTCCTGTTCGGTCTCAACTTTGCATTTTAACGGACCATTCAAATAGACGACAATGATTATGAAGAAAACAATATATCCGCTGATTGCAGGCGCTCTGCTTGCGACTTCAGTTTCTTCTTGTGTGGATCTGAACCAGAAACCGAATTCATTTCTGACAGAAGAAGAGTATATCGAATATCCGAAGGATATCGAATCCGTGTCCAGAGGTGTCTCCGCCCTGTACAACGAGCTGCGTGCAGGAAACTACGGATTCAACTGCCGTATACAGAGAATCAACGTCATGGCAGATGACATCACCTACGCTACCGACAAGCCGGGAAACCCCTTGTCCTTCTACGAAGACCTCACCCCGACTTCCAGCGGTGATGCCGCGACCTACCAGCAGCTCTGGAGCCTGTTCTACAAGGTGATCGTCAGTTCCAACAAGATCATTGAAGGTACGCCGGTCAATAAAGAAGACAAGGCGCTTCAGGCCGTGATCGCTGAAGCTTACTTCATGCGCGGTCTCTCCTATTTCTACCTGGCAAGAACCTTCGGTGACGTTCCATTGGTACTGACGAAAGATGACGCGGAAGTGAGCATGCCACGTACGGCAGTGAAAGAGATTTACGAAAAGACCATTTTCCCTGACCTGCAGAAAGCGGCACAGGACCTTCCTGAAACAAGCCGTAGCGGAGATTCCTCCACCCCATCGAAATGGGCGGCGAAAGCAGCCCTTGCCGATGCCTACATGACTGCTGCAGGCTGGCCGCTCAAGCTGGACAGCAAGGAATACAACGGAAAAGCCGCCAAGGAACTCAAAGATATCATCGACAACAGCAGTCTTCAGCTGACTGCAGAATATGGTGACCTCTGGAAAGAAGACAAGAAGATGGAAGCGAACGAGCATATGTTCTCCCTTTTCCACTCCGTACCTTTCAAGACGGCCAGCAACTATGGCAAATCTTATGTCCCCGGTGATTTCATGGCCAAGAACGTGAAAGGCGTCGTCAGCAAGTTCGCCGGTTGGAAAGACTACTTCGGATCTGCCGCCTTCTATGAGAAATATCCGGAAGGTGCCCGCAAGGAATGGAACTATCTGGACGAGTGGTATACCGCGACCGATCAGCAGGCTCCTGTTTCCTACAAGGAGACCGCCAACAAATGCCCTGCGATCGCGAAATACTATGACTATGACAATGACGGCAAATACGACAAGGAGACCTTCACCGCTACCGGTAAATTCGCCAAGGCAGCCCAGTCCAACGGTCTGACCAGCATCTACCGCTATGCCGATGTTCTGCTGATGTATGCTGAAGCTTCCGTCAAAGCAACCGGAGCCGTCAGTCCAGAAGCACAGGAATGTCTGAAGAAGGTCCAGGACCGTGCCGGCATGGCAGAGGCGGACAAAACCAGCACGACTGATGCGGCACAGTTCCTTGAAGCCGTATTCGATGAAAACGGTTGGGAATTCTTCGCAGAAATGAGAAGATGGTACGACCTTGTCCGTCTTGAGAAAGTCGAGGCTGTCAAACCTGAGCAATGGGCCAATTCCCTGTTCAAGGCAAACAACCACTACTACATTCCGATCCCTTCGGAGCAGATTTCGCTTACCGGATGGGAAAACAACCCGGGCTACTAGAAAGCATCGGCCCTGAAGCCGCTTCATACAGACGGGGGAAAGCATTCCCCCGTCATTTACTTGATAAACGAATATGAACAGAACCCTCAAATCACTTGCACTTGCGCTTGCACTCATTTCCGGTGCACAGTCCCTTTCCGCCCAATATGTAAAACACGAAAGGCTTCATTCTTTCGAAGAGAACGTCCCCACCTGGTTCTCAACGGCAGCCCCGTCTTCACTGAGCATCAGTGACGAACATTTCCGAGACGGCCAGCATTCCCTCTGCTGGGACTATGAGCCAGGAGCCGTGCTGGATTACCGGAAAGATCTGCTCTTCGAACCGGTGGACCCGACCGGAAAGGACACCTACCTGTCCTGCTTCATCCTCTGGGTCTACAATGAGGAAGCGGTGGACGGACAGCTCCGTTTCGAGTTCCTGAAAGAAGGGCGTGTCTGCACCTCCTTCCCGATGAACATCAACTTCACCGGATGGAGAGGCATCTGGGTATGCTACGAGCGAGATATGGAAGGTCGACCGGAATCCGGCATGGATGCTTTCCGCATCATTGCCCCGGAAACTTCCGGCAAGCTCTGGTTCGACCATCTGATTCCTGCGACCAAGGTGGACGAGCGCCAGCAGACTTCAGATTTTCAGGTGCCATTCGTGCACAGAGAGACGAGCAACCATTGGCTCGTGATCTATCCTCACTACCTCTACAAGCCAGAAATGGAACTGACCCCATTGACCCGGGAGCAGGAGATGGACATGAAGATCCTGGAAGAGCGCTTCGTCAGACAGCTCTATACCCCGTCCGCCTTGACCCAAGCGAAGATGGACAGGATCCGCAAGCAGTACGATTTCTACGAGATCGGCTACCGCAACGGTCATGTCTACGGGAAACCGATCTATTTCTGCAGACATTCCGAAGCCTATGAACGGATGATTCCGAACTGGAACAAGCACATATTCGACCGTCTCGGCGTGGAAATGAGGAATTATTTCAACCTGATGAAAGATGTTTCCGTCGCCTACCTGAATGCCACGAATCCGGAATGGAAGACGGAACTTCAGGACAAGTTCCTGGCGATGTACGACAACATCACCGATCAGGGTGTCGCTTTCGGCAGCTGCTGGGGAAACATCCATCACTACGGCTACAGCATCCGTGGCATGTTCACCTCCTATTTCCTGATGAAGGACGTTCTTCGCAGGAGCGGAAGACTGGATGCCGCCGTCAAGACTTTGAACTGGTATGCCATCACCAACGAGATCTATCCGAAGCCGGATCGTTTCGGCATCGACATCGATACCTTCAACACGAAGCTGCAGGGACGTTTCGCCAGCATCCTGATCATGGAAGACAGCCCTGAAAAAGTACGTTATCTCCGTTCGATCCAACGCTGGCTCAACTACGGCTGCATGCCGGCTGACGGCCTGGAAGGTTCCTTCAAGAAAGACGGAGCCTGCTTCCACCACTGCAACAACTATCCGGCCTATGCGGTCGGCGGTCTGGAAGGAGCGACCGACGCGATCTACCTGCTGCACGGCACCCAGTTCAGATTGTCTGAGGCTGCCCACAGCACCGTGAAGAACGTGCTGCTGACCATGCGTTTCTACTGCAATCTCCAGCAATGGCCGCTCTCCATGTCCGGCAGGCATCCGAACAGCATCGGCCATCTGATTCCGATGCAGTACGCTGTGATGGCCCTCTCCGGCACTCCGGACGGCAAGGACACGATCGACGCTGATATGGCCAGAGCTTACCTCAGACTGGTACCGGAAACCAAAGATGTCGGAAAGGACGAACCGGAATATCTGCCGAGCGGCAACCGCAAGGAAGAACTGGAAATGAAGGAGAGACTCAGGTCAATGGGCTTCGAGGCCGAGCCGGACCCTCAGGGCACCAGGACTCTCGGCTACGGCTGCGTCGCCATCTACCGCAACAGCAACTGGATGGCTGCCGTCAGAGGCCATTCCCGCTACCTCTGGGCTTCGGAACATTATCTGGATGCCAACTTCTACGGACGTTATCTGGCTCATGGCAGCATGCAGATCATGACCGGAAAGCCCGGCACGGAAGTGACGATGAAAGGCAGCGGCTGGCAGGAAGCCGGCTTCGACTGGAACCGGATTCCAGGTACGACCAGCATCCACCTTCCTTTCGAAAAACTGAGAGCGACCATTTCCAAAGTCGACCTCTTCTCCGGCATCGAGGAAATGCTCTATTCCGACGAAGCCTTCGCCGGCGGCCTGTCTCACGGCGGTGAGAACGGCAACTTCGGCATGAAGCTCCATGAACACGACAAATATAACGGCAGCCTGCGCGCCCGGAAATCCTACCATTTCTTCAATGGAGAGATCGTGGCCCTGGGCAGTGACATTGAAAACACCAACGCCGACAACCGCACGGAAACGACGGTCTTCCAGACCACGGCTCCTGACAAGGAGACGAAAGCCATCTGGAGACAGCACAAGAACGGCGAGAATTTCTGGCTGGATCCTGACGGCATCGGCTACATCATCCCGAAAGCAGAGCTCGGAAAAGTCCGCTTCGAACTGAACTTCCCGCAGACCACCGTCGGGGAACGCAGCACCAGACCGACCAGCGGTGACTGGGCCAGCCTGACCTTCCAGCACGGCAAGGCTCCGAAGGGCGAAAGCTATGAGTATGCCGTCTTCCCGCAGACCGACCGCAAATCCCTGAAACGTCAGGCCCGGAGACCGGACTACAAGGTCCTCCGCAAAGACAGCAAAGCCCATATCGTCAGTTTCGACAAAGGCCGGACACAGTCCTATGTTCTTTTCGAGACTCCTCAGGTCAATGAACTTCCGAAAAAATGTTTGCTGGCCGATGCCGATACCTCCTGCCTGGTCATGACGACCTTGCGCAAGGACGGCCGCCTGCTGCTGACCGTTTCCCAGCCGGACCTTGCCCTCTACCGCGGCCCGAGCGATGAACTCTATGATGAGAACGGAAAGCGTGTGGAAAGAAGCATCTACTCCCGTCCATGGAAGTCGCACGAAAGCATGGAAATCCCGGTAACAGTGACCCTCAAAGGCTCATGGGAGGCGGAAGAACTGCCGGAGAACTGCACCATCGTGGAAAGACGCGAGCAGGAGACCGTGCTCCGGTTCATCTGCAAGGATGCCGCCAGCTTCGATATCCTGCTGAAGAATGAGAAATAAGCAACCTGAAAAATTACAGAAATATGATCAAGATTTACGGAATGAACACCTGTCCTGACTGCACCTATGTGGAAGCCCAGATCAAGGACAACCCGAATTATGAAATCATCGATATCGGACAGCACGTCCGCTATCTGAAAGAGTTTCTGAAACTGCGTGACAAGGAACCGGTCTTCAACGGACCGAAGAAAGTGGGTGCGGCAGGCATCCCTTGCTTTGTACTGGAAGATGGCACCGTGACCCTGGTACCGGAAGAAGCCGGCTTGAAATCCCGTCCGATCGAGTCCGGGAAAGCCTGCAACCTTGACGGCAGCGGCTGCTAGATCAGCCGATCAGTTCATAGAGCGTGTCCACGATCCGGGGAACGGCATAAGCGTTTCTTGCGGTCTTGGGCACGTTCATATATTCCCCCAGCTCAGGAAGCTGCGGCAGGACGGCCCTGTAGCAGTCCACCATCAGCCGGCGGTGGCTCAGCAGATGCTTGAGCCCTCTGGCAACCGGCTGCAACAGGCCCGTAGAAAGCGGAAGCCCATTGGCCTGAGCCTTTTCCAGTACTTCCTTTTCAGAAGGAGCATGATCGAATTCCAGAAGATAAGGCTCGTACAGACCTTGCCAGATATCCCCTTCTGGACGACGGTGAAGCAGCAGATGATCGGCATCCTCCAGATAGAGATAGACCAGAAAACGGTCCTTCACCGCGGTTTTCTTCGCTTTCACAGGAAAGTCCTCGACTCTGCCGCAAACGAGAGCCGCACAATCCCCGGCAAAAGGACAGAAGAGACAGTCCGGTGACTTCGGGGTACATTGCAGCGCACCGAAATCCATGATGGCGGAATTGTAGAGATCCGGCTGATCCCGGTCCAGCAGCTCCGCAGCCAAGGCCGCGAACTGCTTCTTCCCTTCCGTCGAGTCGATCGGCGTACCGATGCCCCAGATACGCGACAGTACCCGATAGACATTTCCGTCCACGACCGGATAAGGCAGGCGGTAAGCGAAAGAACCGATGGCCGCTGCGGTATAGTCTCCGACGCCTTTGAGCGCGCGGATTCCCTCATAAGTCGTCGGGAAAGCGCCAGCCTCCGCGATGGACTTGGCGGCGCCGTGCAGATTTCTGGCTCGGCTGTAATACCCTAGGCCCTGCCAGAGTTTGAGCACCTCGTCCTCCTCGGCTGCCGCCAAGGTAAAGACATCCGGAAAACGTTCGATGAAACGCAGATAGTAGTCCCGGCCCTGCTCCACACGGGTCTGCTGCAGGATGATTTCGGAAATCCAGATCCGGTAGGGATCGGTGATTCCACGCCAGGGCAAGTCTGTCCGGCCGTTCCGGGTATACCAGTCTTCAAGCTGTTCCGAGAAAATATGCTGTCCTTTCATTTATTGACGTTACTTCTTTTTAGAGGCGCAGTCCGGGCAATGCCCCTTGATGATGTACTCTGCGGTTTCCGTCACGAAACCTGCCGGAATGCTGACCAATGGAATATGAGCATCCGTCAGACAGAAGGTCCGATGACATTCCGTACAGTAGAAATGGCAATGGAGTTCCTCGACATGGCCCTGATGGTGCGTATGATGGCAGAGGCAGTATTTCTTGGAACCGCTGCCGTCCTCGATCTCATGCAGGAGATGATGTTCATCGAAGGTCCTGATGACGCGGAAGATCGTCGATTTATCGACCGTGTCCAGGCGATCCTCCAGATCCCCGAGACTGAAGGTGTTCTCGAAGGACTCCATGGTACGGTACACCAGCATCCTCATGGCGGTCAGTCTGACCCCATGCACCGTCAGGATTTCCTCGACGCTATGCCGATTTTCCGTTCTTTCTTCCATATCTGCTGTCTTGAGACAAGATGCTTCTGAAGCCGTTCTCCATTTTCTGCAGTGCCGGCCTGCAAGCGAGCAGAAAGCAGCTGCAAGCCAGCATGCAGATCAACGTTCTCTTCATGAATCGAGAACTGAAATCCATGGAGTCAAGCCGTTCCGAATCAGCTGAGGCCCTCGATCTGGCCGTCCACCAGGTCGATCCGGAGTGCCTGCGGTGACTTCGGCAGTCCCGGCATACGGATGATGTCGCCGGCGATGGCAACGATCATCTCCGCACCCATATTCACGACAATGTCACGGATCTCGAAAGTGAAGCCTTCCGGAGCGCCGTAAAGTTTCGGATTCTGGGAGAAGGAGAACTGAGTCTTCGCGATGCAGACCGGGAAACGGGCTGCCTCTGTATTCTGGATCCGCTTGATCTGTTTCTTAGCCTTCGCTGCAAAGACGACGTTACCGGCACGATAGATTTTCCTGGCGACGTCCGTGATCTTCGCTTCCACGCTTTCATCATCCGCATAAGCGAAATGCAGAGGAGCAGACGGCTGCTGCTCGATCGTATCTACAACGACTTTCGCCAGTTCAACCGCACCTTCGCCACCGTCTGCATAAGCGCTGTTGAGCGCGAAGCCTACGCCGATTTCACGGCAATGGTCACGTACGACTGCGATTTCCTCCTCCGTATCGCTCGCGAACTTGTTGAAGCAGACAACGACGCTCTGGCCGAAGCTCCTGATGTTCTCGATATGACGGTCGAGGTTCGCAAGACCTTTGCGGACTCCTTCGACGGAAGGCTCCTTGATCAGGTCCAGATCCACGTCTCCATGCATCTTCAAGCCCTGGAGCGTAGCGACCAGCACCGTAAGCACTGGCTGAAGACCCGTCTTGCGACATTTGATATCATAGAATTTCTCAGCCCCCAGGTCAGCACCGAAGCCGGCCTCCGTAATCGCGTAATCACTGAAGGTCATGGCCATCTTGGTCGCGATGACCGAGTTGCAGCCATGGGCGATGTTCGCGAACGGTCCGCCATGGACGAATGCCGGAGTATTTTCCGTGGTCTGCACGAGATTCGGGCAGATGGCATCTTTCAGCAGCGCCGTGATGGCACCTGCGACACCGAGATCCTTGACAGTGAACGGCTGATCATCGAAAGTATAGCCTAAGAGAATGTTCTCGACACGACGTCTGAGATCATTGATATCCGTAGCCAGGCACAGAATGGCCATGATTTCAGAAGCCGGAGTTATGTCGAATCCAGATTCTGCCGTGATGCCGTTCGTACGCGGTCCGAGACCGGTGACGATGCTGCGGAGATTGCGGTCATTGACATCCAGGACACGGTTCCACAGCACTTCCTTGAGTCCGAAGCCCTCCGCCTGATGCTGGTAAATATAATTATCCAGCAAAGCCGCGATCATGTTATGGGCAGAAGTGATGGCATGGAAATCACCGGTGAAATGAAGATTGATCTTCTCCATCGGCAGCACCTGTGCGTAGCCGCCTCCGGCAGCTCCGCCCTTCATGCCGAAACAGGGACCGAGAGATGGTTCTCTCAAGGCGACGACCGCACGTTTTCCTATCCGGTTCAGCCCCAGAGCCAGACCAACGGAAACGGTTGTCTTTCCGATACCGGCCTTGGTGGCCGTAATGGCAGTGACGAGGATCAGCTTGTTCTTGCGAACTTTCTCCTCATCGATCAAACTGACAGGAACCTTGGCGATGTATCTGCCATACTGTTCCAGCACATCTTCAGGAATACCAGCCTCAGCTGCGACTTCCGTGATTTTCTTCATCGAAGTTTCTCTAGCGATTTCGATATCTGATTTCATTGGACAGAGATTTTTGTGATTTATCTGGCGAAATTAATGAAATAAATGGTAGAAACAAAGGGGAACTTAGAAAGTCCCCGATCCCCCGCACAAACGGGTCAGAAAAACCGGAAAATTCCTCTTCCAGACACTCGAAAAAACCTGTCAACCCCCTAAACGTCTATATCTCAAAAAATCAACGAAACATACAAGACATTATCATTCAATAGATTGACGACTTATCTGACATTTCATCAGATAAAAAAATCTATATTGACACAATAATGAGCCATAATGAATCGCGTCTGATTCTTTTTTGTACTAAATTTGTAAAAAAGAACCACGAGAAGACATTTCGACAATTCACTTTAAATTATCA
>RCNH01000128.1_pt1 | contig 62909 bp, 63 predicted proteins | sample 2041161 | NCBI WGS metagenome assembly RCNH01 (sample SAMN09708215, study PRJNA481090) | Feces metagenome, whole genome shotgun sequencing project. | biome: feces | host: Leptonychotes weddellii | place: Antarctica: Sion Island | collected 2010-03-01 | reverse complement strand
ATGCATTCAATTTGGCGACCCGGAACGGACTCGAACCGTCGACCTCCAGCGTGACAGGCTGGCGTGCTAACCGACTGCACCACCGGGCCAAATGGTGGAAACAACAGGGCTCGAACCTGTGACCCCATGCTTGTAAGGCATGTGCTCTCCCAGCTGAGCTATGCTTCCATCCGTTTCGCTTTGGCGTTCACACCTCAGCGACGGGTTTAATTATACACACGATCCACCATTTTGTCAAGCACTATTTTAAAATTTTTTCATCTTTTTTTCGTATTGAAAAAGCCCTCTGAAAAAGGTCAACTTTTTCCTTTCGCAGAAGGCCTTATTTCTTCAATTACAGAGTTTCCAGCAACTTCTCAACATCTTCCGGAGTGAACTGATAATCTGCATCACAGAACTGGCAGCCGATATGGACGGTTTCTCCGTCGTGCACGATCTGTTCCAGCTCCTCCTTGCCCAGGCTCACCAGTGCCCCACGGACACGGTCCCGGCTGCAATAGCAGCGATACTCCACAGGCGTGGTCTCCAGAAACTCCAGCTCCATGCCGGAGCAGGCAGCCTTCAGGATCTCCTCCGGCGTCATTCCCTTTTCCAGCATCGCTGTCACCGCACCGGCAGACTGAATTCCGGCCTCCAGAAGGTCCACGACGGCATCAGGTGCCCCGGGCAGCAGCTGAATGAGATAACCGCCTGCCACTTTCACGCTCTGATCCCGGTCCACCAGGACACCCAGGGCGCAGGCGGTAGGGGTCTGCTCACTCTGTGCAAAATAACTGGTAATGTCATCGGCAATCTCGCCTGTGACCAGCTCCACGCTGCCCACATAGGGTTCCTTCATTTGCAGATCCCGGATCACCGTCAGCATTCCGTTGGTACCCACAGCTGCGCCCACATCCAGCTTGCCGGGCCGCTGCTCCATAAGAGGGACCTTGGGATTCTGGATATAGCCCCGAACATTGCCCACGGCATCGGAGACACACAAAATCGTACCCACAGGGCCGCCTCCGTTGACCTGCAAGGTCAGAGAACCATTCTCCACCTTCTGGGTGTTGCCCATCAGGCTTGCAGCCGTCAGGAGCCGTCCCAGAGCCGCTGTGGCATTGGGTGTGCTGCCCTGAATCTGGGCACCCCGGCGGACAATCTCCGTGGAGACCACTGCCGCCATTTTCACAAAGCCATCCTTGCTCATGGCCCGTACAAGATAATCAGTCATTGCTTGTTTCCTCCTTTACTGCCATGAAATAGACCCGCTGCTCCCCTTCCCCAGGGGCATCATGCCGCAGGTCCCCGTAGAGCGCAATCCTCTGAAATCCTGCCTGCTCCAGATAGCCCTTCAGCTCCTCCATGGAATAGGCATATTCCCGGTGCTCCTCCTGGCTTCGCTCCCACAGCTTTCCCCGGCGCTGGAAAATATCCATGCCGTAGTAGCAGATATTTTCTTCCTCCTCAAACATTCCACGCCAGACACAATAGACATCCTGATCTTCGTCCAGGAATATCTGTCCGTCCATATTGTGGAGCTTTTCCGGTGTGTTCACATCAAAGAGGAATGCGCCGCCGGGGGTCAGAGCCTCGTATACCCGATGGAAGGTTTCCCGGCAGTCTTCGGGATTTGTAAGATAATTGATGCTGTCCAGACAGCACATGACCAGATCCACAGGTTCCGGCAGACGAAGGCGTTCCATACGCTGGCGTACAAAGAAAGGGCGGTTGCCCGACAGCTCCCAGGCCTTTTCCGTGGCCACGGTCAGCATTTCCTCGGACATATCCACCCCGATCACGCCATATCCCGCCTGTGCCAGAAGCACAGACATGGCACCTGTACCGCAGGCCAAATCCAGAACAGAACGGGGTCTCAGACCCCGTTCTGCCAGAAGAGACTGGGCAAATGCCAGAATTTTCTCATAAGGAACGTCATTGGTCAGCCGGTCGTAGGATACGGCCAGAGACTCATATGCGCTCATTCCTCGTCCTCGTCTCCCATGCGGTCGATCACCAGACGATAGCCGTCGGTACCATAGTTCAGAGAACGGTTGACACGGCTGATGGTGGCACTGCTGGCGCCGGTGATCTCCAGAATCTTGTTGTAGATCATGCCCTGGTTCAGCAGCTGGGCAACCTCAAAACGCTGCTCCATAGCGTTCAGCTCAGGCACAGTGCACAGGTCCATAAAGAAGTTGTAGCACTCCTCGGGGGTCTTCAGAGCCAGGATGGCACGATACAAGGGGCTATCGGGATTTGCTTTTCTATTTCTGCTATTCATAATAAAATCCTCCATATCAATTATAATCTACACTTTAACTGTATTACTGTGTGAATGTCGCTTTTATTGTAGTGCACAAAACCGGAAAAGTAAAGAACTTTTTTATCATTTTTGCAAAAATCTTTTAAACATTCTATGAATATCTCTGTACGAAAGTACAGTTGTGCTCAGTGTATGCTCATAGCGTGCTATCTCTGTACCTTAATATAGTCTTTTCCCAAATCAACGGCGCACCACAGATCATGCAGTGCGCCGTTTGAAACGACAGTTTCCTATTTGCTCTTAGCGATTGAAGATCTTGAAGATCTCATCAATGTCATCCACATCATCTGCGGGAGCAACAGGCTTACGAGTGGGAGCAGCGGAAGCAGAGGGCTTGCTTGCAGCAGTCTTTGCAGCAGGTGCAGGCTCCTCGATCTTCTCACCAAAGCCGGTAGCGATAACAGTAACCCGCATCTCGTCTTCAAACTCGTCAGAGTAGGTAGCACCAAAGATAATATTAGCCTCGGGGTTGGCAGCCTCCTGCACGATGCTGGCAGCGGTCTCCACATCGTCCAGAGTCAGCTCAGGAGAGCCGGTGACATTCACCAGAACGCCGGTAGCACCGTTGATGGAGGTCTCCAGCAGGGGGCTGGCCACAGCGGTCATAGCGGCCTGCTCTGCCTTCTCCCGGCCGGAAGCGATACCGACACCCATGTGGGCACGGCCGGCGTCCTTCATAACAGCGGAGACGTCAGCAAAGTCCAGGTTGATAATCACACGCTCAGAGTAGCCCACCAGCTCAGAGATAGAGGTCACAGCCTGCTTCAGCACATCGTCGGCAATGCCGAATGCGTTGGCAAAGGTGATCTTCTGCTCGGTGACGTACTTCAGGCGGTCGTTGGGAATGATAATCAGGGAGTCTACCTTCTCGGACAGAGCGGCAATGCCGGACTCAGCCTGACGCATCCGGTTGGCACCCTCAAACTTGAAGGGCTTGGTGACAACGCCGACGGTGAGAATACCGGCCTCATGGGCCAGGTCAGCCACCACAGGAGCTGCGCCGGTGCCGGTGCCGCCGCCCATACCGGCGGTGATGAATACCATGTCAGTCCCCTCCAGAATCTTGGAGATGGCTGCACGGCTCTCCTCAGCGGACTTCTTGCCGATCTCGGGCTTGGAGCCGGCACCCATACCGCCGGTGAGCTTTTCACCGATCTGCACCTTGTTGGGGCATTTGGACTTATTGAGATCCTGCTTATCGGTATTCACAACGACAAACTCCACACCGTCCACGCAGGAATCGATCATACGGTTTACAACATTGTTGCCGGCGCCGCCGACACCAATGACCTTAATATTTACAACTCTTTCCGGATAAGCCTCAACAAAATTAGACATATCGCTTTCCTCCTATGTATTCTTTGTATTCAAACCGCAAAAGGCAGAAGCAGTTAAATTTATACCTTTCTATTTTATCGTGAAATCTCCGATTGGTCAATAGAAATTTCTCACATTTCGGCAAAGTTTTTCCTTACCAGGGGGTAAAGGTGGCTTTCCCAGCCTCTTTAAAGCTCAAATCCAGCGTGCCGCCCCGGTATCCGTCGGCCTCCAGCCGATCCACAGCCTGCACCATATAGCGCACCTTATAGCCCAGCTCCGTGGGGCCGCTCAAAAGAATCTGGTACTTATCATCGCACCAAACCTGTAAATCATACAAAGAGCTTACATCCACCTTGGTGGCTTTTCCGGTGCGGTCCGACTCTTCCAGTGCCTGCAAAACGGCAATGGCTGCCTCCATGCGTTCCTGTGCAAAGCCCACGGTGTTGGCAATGTCGGCACTGTTCTGCTCCTCCGTATCCTCCTGGTCCTTCTGGGTCACCTGCAGGGCACTGCCTGCCACAGGATTCTCTGCCTGAATGCCTACCACATGGGTATGCTTCATGGCTTCATCTCTGGTGACCTCCTCCAGCAGCTTTCCCCGGGCATCCATCAGCCACCAGGTATCGGAGGGGCCTTCCACCGCATAGGTGATCTCCAGCTCCACGATGTCAATGGTAACCGTATTGGGCAATTTTATACCCACCTGTACATTGGACACATAGGGAAGCGCATCCAGTATCCGTCCGGCCGCTCTGGATTTATTCAGAGTCAGCAGGCTCTCCCCTTCTTCCAGGCCGGAAGAAGCCAGCACCTGTTTGGCCTCATATTTCTTATTGCCCGTCACCCGGAGATTCTGAGCCCGGAAGAAAATACTCATACCCAGCACCAGCGCCAAAACCACAGCCGTCATAGTAATCAGCTTGAGAATCAGCTGTCTGCGAGGCATGGCCGCAGGGGGCTTTCTCTTATTGGGTGTGCGCCTGGGCGGCTGCTTCCGCTGCCGGGCTGCATCCGGTCTTCCGGTTCTGCTTGCCGCCGGGTTCCGGCTTCTTCCGGTACTGCCGGGCCTGGATGTGCCTGATCCGGAACCGCCCGACCTGGAACTGTTCGGCCTGGAGCTGCCCGATCCGGAACCATTCGGCCTGGGACGAGGCCTGGAAGCCGGCGGTCTCTGTCTTCTTCTCTGTTCTTCCCGATCCATTGTATCTACCCTCCATGGCGGACCAAGCCGCGCATTATCATTTGTGTATCTCTACATCCGCCCCAAGTGCGGACAGCTTTCCGGGGAAATCCTCATAGCCCCGCAGAATGTGTCCGATACTGCAAAGGCGGCTTTCTCCCTGGGCCTGGAGGGCTCCCACCGCCATAGCGGCTCCGCCCCTCAAATCCGTGGCCTCTAAATATGTACCACGCAGATGCTCCACGCCATGAACCACCGCCACAGCTCCCTGGGTTCGGATGTCTCCCCCCAGAGCATTCAGTGCCGGAACATGACGATAGCGATCTGCGAAAATATTCTCTTCTATCACAGTCACCCCATCCGACCGGAGCATCGCCGCCATAAAAGGGGCCTGCGCATCCGTCGGAAAGCCGGGATATGGACCTGTGCGGACAGGGTATGTAGACTTGAGCCTCCGGGGCGCCGTCAAACTGAGAAGCGTTTCTTCCTCCCGCAAATGGCACCCGGCTGAAGCCAAGCAATGGAGGACAGGCTTCAAATAAGCCCCCGCAGCTCCCCGGACTAAAATCTCCCCTCCGCAGCCTGCCACCGCAGAGAGATAGGTCGCCGTTTCCATTCGGTCCGGCATGACCTCGTAAGAAGCTTCCTCCGGCAGACCTCCTTCTATCTGGAGCATAGAGGTTCCTCTGCCATAAATCGTGGCTCCTCCGGCAGTGAGAAAGCCTATGAGGTCTCCGATCTCCGGCTCCTTTGCCGCATTGTAGATGGTGGTGGTTCCCACCGCTCCCAGTGCCGCCAGAATCAGATTCTCCGTGGCACCTACACTGGGATAGGATAACGCAACCGTTCCTCCCGTCAGGGTTCCGCAGCAGGTAACGCTGCCATCCTTTTCCGTAATTTCCGCACCCAGGGTTTTTAATCCATTGAGGTGCAGATCAATGGGCCGACGGCCCAGAACACAGCCTCCCGGCTGAGACAGTCGGCACCGGCCCAGCCGGGCCATGAGAGGTCCCAGAAATAACACCGACGAGCGCATGGTTCCCATCAGTTCTTCCGGAATCTCCTCGGTACACAGATTGCCCGACTCCACTCTGATACTATGGCCCTCCCGGGCAACGGTACAGCCCAGAGCCTTCAGAATCTCCACCGCCGCATCCACATCAGAAAGGTGCGGGCAGTTATGAAGGACACATCCTCCGGTAAACAGCAAGGAGGCCGCCAGCAAAGGCAGCACGCTGTTCTTAGCACCCTGAGGCCGAAGCTCCCCTCTCAGAGGCCTGCCGCCCCGGATAATCAGTTCTTCTATCATGAGCCTTCCCCCGTTTTCCATGGTTTTTCCCAGTCTATGCGCCGGGGGAAGGTTCCGTGTCTGTTTTCAGTTGTCCTTCGCCAGGTCCAAAATCACCTGACAAATCCGCTGGGCAGAGTCTACCACAGCCAAATCCAGCAGAGACCTGCGCATGACTCGGCATCTGGCCTCATCTTCCAGAAGTGCTTTTACCTCAGAGAACAGGCGCTCCGGTGTGCATTCCTCTTCCTTCAGCACCTGCGCTGCTCCACGGTCTCCCAGAACTCTGGCATTCTTCTCCTGGTGATTGTCCGTCACATTGGGAGAAGGCACAATGATGCAGGGTGTGCCGGAAGCAGCAATTTCGTTCAGTGTGGAAGCACCGGCTCTGCCGATCACCACATCTGCTGCCGCCATCCAGGTGGGCATATCATAGATGTACTCTTCCATCCGGATGCCAGGACACTGGGAAAGATCCACACGCTCTTTTACATAGTCACCCATCCACTCCCAGCCATAGGAGCCTGTGGCGTGGAGGTGCTGCCAGGGACAGCCCGCTTCATGCTCCAGACGCATAAACTCCGCCATGATCTTGTTCATGTCTCTTGCTCCCAGACTTCCCCAGGCAGAGACAATGAGAGGACGGTCATCCAGACCCAGCTTTTGCCGGGCCTCTTCCTTTTTGGTATACAGGAACTCCTGCCGCACAGGCATTCCCACTACCTCTACCCGCTTCGGGTTGTGATAATAGTTTCTGCTCTCGGCAAAGCTCACCATAATTTTGGAGGCCCGATCTGCTACCATACGGGTGGTAAGGCCGGGAACGGCGTTGCTCTCATGGACGCAGGTAGGGACTCCCATCCTGGAGCCCATATGCAAAATAGGAAAGCTGGCAAAACCGCCGGTTCCCACAATCACATCCGGCTGAAACTCCCGGATGATCTTCTTTCCTTTCCAAAGTGCTCCTGCTGTATGAAAGGCACCTGCCACATTGTGCCAGATGGCCTTGGGGCTAAAGCCCCGGCGGAAGCTTCTGGGGTCCAGAGTCTCCAGGCGAAAGCCTGCCTGAGGCACCAGGGTGCACTCCATGCCTCCGTCGCCTCCCACGAACAAGATGTTGCACTCGGGACGGCGTTCTCTTAATAACTTTGCAACAGCGATGGCGGGGTTAATATGACCTCCGGTACCGCCGCAGGTAAATATCACATTCAATGGTCTTCCTCCCTATCTGGTGCTGGAACTCCAGCGGGAAATACTCAAAATAATACCCATTTCGCCCAGGGCCATCAAAAGGTTGGTGCCGCCGTAGGAGAAGAAGGGCAAGCCGACACCTGTAGAGGGCAGCAGATTGGACACAACGCCGATATTCAAAAAGACCTGCACCGCAAGAAGGGTGGAGAGTCCCACACCCATGAAGGTGGAGAACCGATCCTTTGCATGAAGTGCAATCCAGTAGCCTCTGAGAATCAGGAGGATGAACAGGAGCATAATGCCCAGTGCACCCACAAGGCCCAATTCCTCACAGACTACAGCAAAAATGTAGTCGTTGTGCTCCTCCGGCAGATACAGGTGCTTCTGCCGGCCCATGCCAAAGCCCAGACCAAAGAGGCCGCCGGAGCCAATGGCATACTGGGACTGTAAAATCTGATAGCCCGTATTCCGGGGGTCTGCATCCGGGTTCAGCCAGGCCGTGATTCGGTTGCCTGCATAGCCCATGAGGCTGATATACAGCACCAGGAAGATTGCCACAACGCCTGCACCCGCAAAAATCCATCTCTTCTGGATGCCGCCCACAAAGAGCATGGCCACAGTCACAAGACCGATAATCATAATGGCAGACAGGTGCTTTTCCAGGGCAACCAGGAGAACAATCACAAAAACAGACCCGCCGACTCTTAAAATACTGTAGCGCCAGTCCTCCATCTTTTCGCCGTACTTGTCCATCAGCATGGCCATCATACAGATGACGCCGAACTTTGCAACCTCAGAGGGCTGGAACTGCTGGCCCGCAATGGTAACCCATCGCTTTGCGCCGTTGACCTCTTCACCAATGAAAAGAACCATCAGCAAAAGGACGATGGATGCCAGGTAGACCACCTTTGCAAACTTTTTCCAGATCTGACAGCTGATCCGGCTGGCAGCATACATGACGAAGATGCCGAAGAGGGCAACACCGCCCTGCCGCAGGAAAAAGTAGGTTGCATCCCCCTGCTCATACTCTGCCCGGACATAGCTGGCAGAGAACATCATCAGAAGTCCAATGCCAACCAGAAGCAAAACCAACGCCAAAAAAGGGACGTCTATCATGCCTCTGTCATCAACAGGGGCATTGCGTTTCTGGGCTTCCTGTTTCAGTTGTTCCGTGGACACAATAGATCCCTCCCTTTCGGTGGTGCATGGTAAGATTAGATATGGCCCCGAATGCCAAACCAGGCCAGGACACACATAATGCAGGTAATACCCACAAATACAGTGAAGATTTTCTCCTCAGACCAGCCACACATCTCAAAATGGTGGTGAATGGGAGCCATCTTAAAGACCCGCTTGCCGTGGGTCAGCTTGAAATAAGTCACCTGGATGATATCGGACAGGGTCTCAACGATGTAAATGAAGCCCACCAGAATCAGAACCAGAGGCATATCCAGTGCAAAGGCCAGTCCGCAGACAGCGCCGCCCAGGAACAGAGAGCCGGTATCACCCATGAAGGCTTTGGCAGGGTGGAAATTGAACACCAGGAATGCACCCAGGCCGCCCAGAAGGGCCGCAGGGAACAGGGCCAGATTCCACTGTCTGGTGGTCACAGCCACCACAGTGAAGAAGGCCATAACGGGCATGGTCACACCGGTGGCCAGACCGTCGATACCGTCTGTCAGGTTCACGGCGTTGACACAGCCCACCATAACAAACATGGCGAACAGGATGTACACAATGGGATGAATCTCCCAGGTTACCTGGAAGAAGGGCACATACAGCTTGCAGCTGAGCAGGCCCGCCTTATACAGCACATACAGGAAAATGCCGGATACTGCCATTTGCAGCATGGCCTTTTGCAGGGCATTGAGGCCCAGATTCCGGTGGTACTTTACCTTGAAGAAGTCATCCAGGAAACCAATCAGACCGAAGCTCAGAGACAGCACCGCCACATACAGAGCGGAAAAATCTCCCCTTCTCATATACCGGATGCCAAACACCAGGCAAAGCATACTGGCACCGATGAAGGCCAGACCGCCCATGGTGGGGGTGCCTGCCTTAGTGGCGTGCCAGTTGGGGCCTTCCTCACGAATCTGCTGACCGGCCTTCAGGCGGCGCAGGGCGGGAATCAGAATGTAGCCCAGGAACAGGCCCAGGGCAAAGGCACACAAAATGGTCAATCCTATATTAAGCAAATCAGACTGAAACATGGTTCATCCTCCTACTATCTTATCTCTCTTCCAGGAACAGCTCCAATGCCTGCTCCATTTTCATTCCTCTGCTGCCCTTGAACAGCAAGGTGTCCCCGGGCTTTGCCCGGCTCTTTAAGCTCTTGACCAGAGCCTCTCTGGTTTCAAATGCCTTGGCCTCATTGGGGCCCATGCCCCCTGTAAATGCTCCGCTTACCACACGCACTGCATTGTCTCCCACGGCAAAGAGCAGATCACAGTTGGAGGCCGCAATCCGGCCTATGCGGTAATGCTCCGCCTGGGCGCACACACCCAGCTCCAGCATATCGCCCAGAACCGCAATCTTTCTGCCATTGCGGCGGCCCAGCACCCGCAGGGAGGCTGCTGTGGACTCAGGTCCGGCATTATAGCAGTCCTTGATAATGGTAAAGCCGTTGACCTCCAGAATCTCCTGACGGCCTTCCATATTCTGGAACTCCCGGAGAGAAGACCACATTTCCTCTGCATGGACATCCAGAAGCTTGCCCACTGCAATGGCTGCCAGCGCATCACTGACAAAGTGGGTGCCCTCCACAGGCAGATCCATGCCAAAGTTGAGCTTGGCAGTATGTACGTTGAACATGGTGTGTCCGTTTTCGATCTTTACATCGTCCGCATAGACCTGACACTGGGGATTCTCCATACCAAAGTACCAGGGCTCTGCGGGGCAGTCCTGGCGGCGGGACCACAAAAGAGGCTCGTCTCCATTGAATACCAGCTTTCCGTCGGGCTGCAGGCCCTCCAGAATTTCCATCTTGGCCTTGAGGATTCCTTCACGGGAGCCCAGATGCTCAATGTGCATGGTGCCGATATTGGTAATGACTGCAATATCAGGCTTTGCAATGGAGGACAGATAGCCCATTTCTCCGAAATGGTTCATGCCCATTTCCAGTACTGCCACCTGGGTATCCTCCGGCATAGCCAGAATCGCCATGGGCATTCCAATGTCGTTGTTATGATTCACAGGGGTCTTTCCGGTGCGGTACTTCCGGCTCAAAATCGCTGCCACCATTTCCTTGGTGGTGCTCTTGCCCACAGAACCGGTAATGCCCACCACAATCAGATGCAGGCGCTTGCGCTCTCCCCGTGCAATGTCACCCAGGGCCTTTCTGGTATCCTCCACCACAATGGCCGGAATACCGGGCTGAGGCTTGGTGCACAGCACCGCTGCTGCACCGGAGGCCATGGCCTGGGGGATGAAGTCGTGACCGTCCCGAACCCCTTCCAGGGCCAGAAACAGCTCTCCGGGCTGAATCTTCCGGGAGTCATTATTGGCTCCCAAAAAGCTTACCTTCTCAAATTCCGGCGCTACGGTTCCACCGCACCACTGGGCTGCCTGGGCCAGTGTAATCCTGCTCATAATGAAGTTCCTTCTTTCTTTTGTTCCATCAGCCAGGAGGCCACTTCCTCCCGTTCATCCAGGTGGTGCTTGACCCCGTTGATTTCCTGATAGGTTTCATGGCCTTTTCCGGCCAGTACAATAATATCTTCCTTCCGGGCGTTGTCCAGTGCAAAGCGGATGGCCTGGCGGCGGTTTTCAATGACGGTATAGGGGGTCTCGGTTCCCTCTGCCCCAACCAGAATGTCATTCAAAATGGCCATAGGCTCTTCCGTTCTGGGGTTATCTGAGGTGAAAATCACATAGTCGGACTGCTCCAGACCGATTCTGCCCATAATGGGTCGCTTCTGCCGATCCCGGTCACCGCCGCAGCCAAACAGGGCAATGAGCCGCCCCTTGCAGAAGCCACGCACAGAGGACAGGACATTTTCCAGCCCGTCGGGGGTATGGGCATAGTCAATGAGAACCGTAAAGTCGCAGCCGGGGGTGGGAACCACCTCGATGCGGCCCTTGACTCCCTGGGCCTTTGCCAATGCCTCCACCGCCTGATCCATGGGAAGGTGCAGGGCTTTGCTGAGGCCCAGTACCGTCATGGAATTGTATGCGGTAAAGAGTCCGGGAATGCCCACCCGGACAGCATATTCTTTTTCTCCGTCGCAGAGGGTAAACTGCACATGATCTGCCCCCATCTCGAGGTCCTTTGCAGTCAGATCTGCGTCCGTCCTGAGAGATGTGGTAATCATCTTGCAGAAAGCATTTTTCTGCATCCTGCCGCAGTAGCTGTCATCTACATTAAATACACCCGTCTCACACCGGGAAAAGAGCATTGCCTTTGTGTCGGCATAGTTTTCCATGGTGCCATGAAAATCCAGATGATCTTCCGTCAGGTTGGTGAAGGCCGCTGCCTCAAAGTGGATACCTCCCACCCGCTCCAGAGCCAGTGCATGAGAAGAGACCTCCATCACCACATACCGGCACCCTGCCTGCACCATCTGATGCAGCAGTCCCTGAAGCTCAAAGCTCTCCGGGGTGGTGCGCTCCGTGGGGATCACCTGCTGGCCAATCATATTCTGGATGGTACCGATGAGGCCCACCTTCTCCCCTGTTACCTGCTCCAGCACAGATTTGAGAAGCAGTGTGGCAGAGGTCTTTCCGTTGGTTCCGGTGATACCCACCATCTTCACCCGATCAGCCGGATGCTGATACCAGTTGGCTCCCAAAACAGCCAAAGCCAGCCGGGCAGATTTTACCAGAATATAAGGCACCTCATACTGAGGCTCCCGGTCCGTCAGAACCGCAGCAGCCCCCAGCTCCATGGCCTTGGGGATATATTTGTTTCCGTCTGTGGCAAAGCCGGAAATGGCAACAAAGAGGTTGCCGGGCTTTACCTTTCTGGAGTCATACGCTACCCCTGTGATTTCCAGGGCAGCCGGAGCCGTGGAGGAAAGAACCTCCAGGCCCGAAAGCAGATCAGACAGCTTCATCTCGTCCGCTCCTTTATCAATCAATTTCCGACCGTATCCCCGTTCCCGGGTGCTCCGGTCTCAGTCTCGGGCACTGTGGTCAGTGAAGCCCACACGAACGGTGGTACCACGCACTACCTGCTTACCCGGCGTAATGTTTTGTTCTGTTGCCGTGACATAGCCGCTGTCATAGTTGGCACCTCGAATCAGGATATAAAGTCCTGCATTTGTGGCGGCATTGTTTGCCTCTGTAATGGTCATGCCGGTAAAGTCCGGTACCTCCACCATATCAGAGGGAATCTCCTCACCCATGTAGATAATAACCTCAGAGTCGCCGGGCAGCTTTCCGCCGGCAACCGGGATCTGGCCTGTGATCTGGCTGCCTTCGCCTACGATCTCCGCAGACAGGCTCACTTCCTTCAGGGCCTGCTCTGCCTCATCCTTGGTCAGACCGATGAGGTTGGGCATATCCACCTCCACGCCGCTCATGTCCACGCCGGTGAGATCACGATGCACGCCCAGATAGGGCAGAACATCTTCAAACACGCTGCGGACCGTGGGCGCTGCCATCACACCGCCGGAAATGTAGATTCCCGTAGAGTTTGAAGGCGTATCCAGGGCAACTAATACAATATACTGCGGATTGTCCATGGGCGCAATCCCCACAAATGACACAATTTTATCATCGACATACTGGCCGTTCTCATCGACTTTGCCGGTTTTTTCTGCTGTTCCCGTCTTTCCGCCGATAGAATAGCCTGCAATCTTGGCGTTTTTAGCAGTACCTTCCTCCACAACGGAGAGAATCATCTCCCGCATCATGTCGCTGGTCTCCTTGCTGATGACCTGACGCACCTCGGCAGGCTCGTTCTTTTCCACCACATCTCCATTGGCGTCTATGACCTCACTGACAATGTAAGGCTGCATAAGCTTGCCGCCATTTACCACGGCGGAAATAGCCCGCACCAGCTGCACAGGGGTGATGGTAAAGGTCTGGCCGAAGGAGGTTGCAATGACCGCTGCATCATAGCCGTCTGCATTGGGGTCTGTAATCAGGCTTTCCGGGAAGAAATAACCGCTTGCTTCACCGGGCAGGCCCAGTCCGGTAGGCTCCAGAAGTCCAAATGCCTTATAATACTCGTAAAATCTGTCACCGCCCAGATTCAGGCCAATGTGCGCCAGAGCCAGGTTGCAGGAATTCTGCAATGCCTGAGAAGTGGTCTGAAGGCCGTGGCCCTCATGCTTCCAGCAGTGGAGGGGATCGGTACGGCCATAGAAGGTCTCCTGTCCGGAACAGTTAAACTGATCGTTCAGGGTCGTGGTGCCTTCTTCCAGCGCTGCTGCCATGGTGATAATCTTAAAGGTGGAGCCGGGCTCATAGCCATCGGAGACCACCCGGTTTCTCCACTGGGCCAGCCGTGCCTCAACCAGAGCATCCTCATAAACTGCCTCGCCTGCAATGTATTTCTCGCTGTCCTGAGGGAAGACCATATAGGACCGCCGCAGCTGCTCCAGAGTTTCCTGAACGCCGGGGTCTGTGATTTCCAGATAGTTGTTGGGATCATAGTTGCCCAGAGTGGTCATTGCCAGAATCTCGCCGGTGTTTACGTCCATAACCAGGCCAAACGCACCGTTCTGCACATCATATTTTTCCACCGCTGCGGTGAGATTCTTGTCCAGGTAATACTGAACCGTACTATCCAGCGTCAGAACCAGGCTGTTGCCGTCAGAGGCCTCATAGTACTTTTCATAGGAATAGGGCATTTCTGTCTCATAGTTGCCTTTAGTGGTAATGACCTTTCCTTCGGTTCCCTCCAGAACCCGGTTATAATAGGCTTCCAGACCTTCTGCGCCCTGATTGCTGGAATTGGTAAAGCCCAGAACCTGAGCAGCCAGGGTTCCATTGGGATAAACTCTCTTGGATTCCGGCTCCATGTGGATGCCGATAATCTTATTTTCCCGGATAAAATTCCGAATCTGATCTGTAGCATCCCGGGGCTGCTTCCGTGCCAGCACCTTATAGCGCATAGTGGTGTCTGCGGCCTGCTCTTTGATCCATGCAGGCTCCAGGTCCAAAATACCGCCTAAGGTGTTGGCAATGAGGTCGATGTCCGCCTTGTTGTCATGCAGCTCCTTGGGGTCCAGGAACACATTTTCCACGCTGGCAGACTCCGCCAGAACATTCATGTTCCGGTCATAGATAGAACCCCGGGATGCTGTTACCGTTGTGGTGCGGGTCTGATTATTCAGGGCCCGCTGCGCATACTCGTCATGGCGGAAAATCATCAGATTGGTAAGCATTCCCGCCACCGGAATAAATGCGACAATGCCGCACAGGATCATTACAACCCCAGTGCGGCGCAGAATCTGCAGGTCAGCCCGGACTCTGCCCCGCCGCCCTGTCTTTTGAGAAGATCTTTTTTGATTTCGTTTGGATTTCATAGTGCCACCCGGTGCTTTCTGAATTTGGGTCAGTGCAGGAAGTGGGCAGTAAGAAGAATCCCTCACTGCCCACCAACTTACCCATGTCAAATTCTATGTTCTCTTAGCTCAGATATTCCAGCAGGCCCTGTGCTGTCTCCACAATTGCCTCCCATGCCGCCACAAAGGGGTTGGAAGAGCTCTTCTGGGCTACAACCACGGTATCTTCTGCGGAAACCTGAAGGGCAATGATCTGTTTCTCAGAAGGCTGCTGCATACCAAGCTCTCTGGCTCTTTCCTCGATGCGCTTCAGATCAATGCTGCTGTTATATTCATTGTTGAGCTTGCCGTTTTCCTCCGTGAGGGTTGCAAGCTCATCCTCCAGCTCTCCCACCTGACTGGCAGACTGGTACACCTGGGCATAGCCAAAGATGACCAGCACCAGCATTGCCATTGCCACAATCACACCTGCAACACCGAAGGGTGCCACCACCATTTTCTGCCGTCTGGAAGAATCGGCTGCGGGTTTTCTTCTGTTGACAGGCTTCTGCTTTGTTCTCCGTCTTGGTTCCGGAATATAGGCCGGTTCCACAGCGGCAGAGCCGTTTACGGTGTAATTTACTCTTGCCAGATTGTCATACTTTGCCATGTTCCGGCCTCCTTTCGACTAATGTCGTTACATTCTTATAACTTTTCACATACCCGGAGCTTTGCGCTTCTGGCTCTGGGATTTTCGTCCAACTCTGCCTGTGTAGAGGTAATGGGCTTTCTGGAGATGATCTTTACCTCAGGCTTCTTGCCGCAGACGCACACCGGAAATTCCGGCGGGCAGGTGCAGCCCTTGGCTTTGGCCTGCATCGCACTTTTCACAATCCGGTCCTCCAGAGAATGGAAGGTGATGACCGCCAGCCGTCCTCCCGGATTCAGGCAGGGAATGGCATCCTTCATAACCTTCTCCACAGCCCCCAGCTCGTCATTGACTGCAATGCGGATGGCCTGAAAGCTCCGCTTTGCCGGATGCTGCTTTTCTCTCAACGCCTGAGGGGGCATGGCACTGCGGATAATGTCCACAAGCTCCAGGGTGGTCTCCACAGGCTTCTGGCTTCTGCGCCGCTCGATGGCGGAAGCAATCTGGGGCGCATACCGCTCCTCACCGTAATCATAGAGAATCCGGCGAAGCTCTTCTCTGGACCAGCCGTTTACCACATCATAAGCGGTAATTCCCGCAGAGCGGTCCATTCGCATATCCAGCGGGGCATCGGCCATATAGGAGAAGCCACGCTCGCCGTCGTCCAGCTGGGGAGACGACACGCCCAGATCCAGCAGAATGCCGTCTACACCGGGGATCTCCAGATCCCGGAGGATCTGTGCAATCTCCTGAAAATTAGAGTGGACCAGAGTCACCCGGTCTCCAAAGGGGGCCAGCCGCTCCCCTGCTGCCTGCAGGGCCACCTGATCCCGGTCAACGCCGATGAGTCTGCCGGTGGTGAGCCGGGCCGCAATGCGGCTGGAATGACCTGCACCGCCCAGGGTGCCGTCCACATAAATGCCATCCGGCTTGATATTCAACCCCTGGAGACATTCCTCCAGAAGTACAGATTTATGATTAAAGGTTATCACAGTCCAATCGCCTCCAGGGATGCCATGAGGTTTTCAGGGGTGAGCATTTCCTGCTCGTAATCTGCGTAAGCTGCTGCATCCCAGATCTCGGCCTGTCCGGCCTGACCGACGATGACAACATCCCGGTTGATACCGGCATACTGGAACAGATTCGCAGATAAAAGAAACCGGAACTGGCGGTCCGGCACGCACTCCACAGCATTGTTAAAAATAAAACCGATGGGGCCGGATTTCTGTGCCAGGGTCATTGCATTGTAACGCTCATTGAGCTGATCCCAGTTTCCCTGGGTGTAAGCTGTGAGGCAGCGGCGATTGCCATGGAAGCCGACTGTCACATAAAATGTCTCCCCCAGCTCTCCACGAAGCTTTGCAGGGACAAATAATCTGCCCTTCTCGTCTACCTTAGCTGTATACTTGCCGATCACTTGTCCTCACCTCACTCCACATTGCACCACAAATTATCCCTTTTACTCCACTAAGTGTAGTATAACCTCCCGCAGAGAAAAAATCAATCTCTTTTTCGAAGAACTGCCTATTATTTTTTGTCGTTTTTCGTCGATACTGCCTAATTTTTCCCATTTTAGAACATTTGTTTGTGTTTACATAATCAATTCACTTATGCTTCATCCCCCCGGCTCCGTTTACAGGAAAAGCAAATTCATTTATGCATTCTTAATTTACATTCCTGCCGGATTTTACCATGATTTTCTGTCCGCACAGAAGCCGAAGGGCAGAAGTCCCGAAAATTTCCGGGGTGCCCGTATGAAAGGCCCTTTTTGTGGAGAGAATGGAGCAAAAAGGAGGCGGTAGAATATGGTAAAAGGGATATCCAGACAGGTGATTGTGGTGAAGGCCCCGGATGAGCCGCTTTTTGAGCAGGCCATCTTCATTCTGCGGGATGATGCCGTGGGGAAACACGGAGTCTCTCAGCGGCAGCTGCTGCGGCAGGCCAAGGAGGCCGCAGGCTATCCCGCTCCACCCAGGGGCAAAGAACGCATGAAGGAACCTCTGTGTATGACACTGGGCGCTGTAGCCATGGGACTGGTGTGGCTGCTGACCTCCCTGCTGTAAGACAAGGGAATTTTTCACGCTTCCCGGTTTCCCTGAAATTTGCAGGGCCGGTGTGCTATTCTGGATACACAGCCTCCGCAGGCCCCCCGTTGACCTGATGGAAAAAATCGGGTATGATGTTGGCTTGGAGGTGTTGTCCATGGAAGATACCCAATTTATGGAGCTGGCCCTGGCGCTGGCCCGGGAGGCAGCGGAAGAAGGCGAGGTTCCTGTAGGCTGTGTGGTCACTCTGGGAGACCGGGTGGTGGGCCGGGGCCGAAACCGCCGGGAAAGCCTGAAAAACGCACTGTCTCATGCAGAGCTTGAGGCCATTGACGAAGCCTGTAAAACCTTAAAGGGCTGGAGACTTTGGCAGTGTACCCTGTATGTGACCCTGGAGCCATGCCCCATGTGTGCCGGGGCCATCATCAATGCCCGGATTCCACGGGTGGTGTATGGCGCATCGGACCGGAAGGCCGGTGCCTGCGGCTCTGTATGCAATCTGTTTGAAGAACAATTTAATCATCATCCGGAATATGTACCTGGCGTTCTGGAAGAGGAATGTACCCAGGTTCTGAAGGACTTTTTCCGGCAGCTTCGGGCCACCCTGCCCACCAGAAAGCGGTGGAAGCGGCCGGAATAGGATGCACTAAGGAGGGTCTATGGAGAAATGGGGAAAACGGGTAAAAAGAATCTGTGTCGGCGTTCTGCTTCTGGCCTTTACGCTGCGGCTGGGGGGAAGCTGTCTTGTGACCGCCTCTCAGGCCCATAGAAGTCAGCTGGCATCCTTCTTTCTGTATCTGCAAACGGGGCTTGTCAGTTCTCCGGATGCAGTGCCGGAAGTGTCCATGGCACAGAAGCCGGAACAGACTGCCATGGTTACTCCGCCAAAGCCTGATGCCCCGCCGGAGCCTACGAAAGTCTTTGATTTTCCCACCTGGACCCCGGAGGAGGACGCTCTGCTGTCTTTTCCCGCAGAGCTGGCCCAGTCTGTTCAGGTGCGGCTGGGTGGAGAGTATGCACCGGATCTGGGAGCTCTGATGGAACGGCCGGTAGAGCTGGATTTTTCCGGTGAGGAGCCAAGAATTCTGGTTCTCCACACCCACGCTTCTGAAAGCTATACCCAGTCTCCGGGCTGGGAGTACACCCCCAGCTCCCCCTATCGCTGTCTGGACGAGGAACGCACCGTGGTGAAGGTGGGAAATCTGGTGACCCAGCGGCTGGAGGAAGCGGGGATTCCTGTGATCCATGACAAGACCTTCCATGACCAGCCTTCCTATAACAATTCCTATTCCAGAGCCATGGAGACCATTTCCTACTGGCTGGAGAAATATCCGTCCATTCAAATGGTGATCGATGTTCACCGGGATGCGGTGGAGCTGGAAAACCATGAACAGTACGCCACCAGTGCCATTGTGAACGGAACCCAAAGCTCCCAGGTCATGCTGGTCATCGGCAGCGACGAAGGCGGCCTGTACCATCCCACCTGGGAAAAGAATCTCAGCTGGGCATTGAAGCTCCAGGCCCAGATGGACCGGCAGTTTCCGGGGCTTGCCCGTCCGCTGCTCTTTTATCCCCAGCGGTACAATCAGCACGCTGCCCCCGGCTCCATTGTGCTGGAGGTGGGCACCACTGGTGACACCATGGAAAAAGCTCTGACTGCGGCAGATGCATTCTGTCAGGTGCTGATTCAGGTGATCGACGGTCTCAATTTACGGGACTAAAGAGAATTTCTACAAAAAACAGTTGAAATTTCCTTTGGAACCTGCTATACTGGGTAGTGTTCCTGCGGGTATAGTTCATCGGTAGAATGCGACCTTCCCAAGGTTGAGAGGTGGGTTCGATTCCCATTACCCGCTCCATTTTAAAGTCTCCTTTGTACCAGAAAACAAAGGAGACTTTTTTCTGTATACTTTCCTCATAAAAAGAGAAGGAGCATTTTATGCAGTATTATTCCGCCCCCCTGGAGGGGCTTACGGACAGCATTTACAGACAAACCCATCACAAATATTTCGGCGGTGTGGATCGCTACTATATGGCCTTCCTCTCCCCCACCATGCACCATAGCCTCACCGCCAGAGAAAAGCGGGACCTTCCCCCTGCCGCCTCTGTGCCCTTTGAGGCCATTCCCCAAATCCTTACCAAGTCCCCGGAGGACTTTCTCTGGGCCGGTCAGGTGTGCAGGGACCTGGGCTACAGGGAGGTCAATCTGAATCTGGGCTGTCCCTCCGGAACCGTGGTGTCCAAAAACAAAGGTGCCGGTATGCTCCGAAATCCCGACGACCTGCAAAGCTTTCTGGATAAAATCTTTTCTGTGTCTCCTGTGAAAATTTCAGTAAAAACCAGACTGGGACTGGAAGAGCCTGAGGAATTTCCCGATATTCTGGAGGTTCTGAATCAGTTTCCTCTGGAAAGTCTCACCATCCACCCCAGAGTCCGAAAGCAGTTTTATAAGGGCAAAGTCTTTATGGACATGTTCGCCTGGGCAGCGGAGCATTCTGTCTGTCCTGTGATCTACAACGGAGACCTGTGCACACTCGGACAAATCCAGCAGATCGAAGCGGCGTTTCCCCATCTGGATGGCCTGATGGCAGGCCGGGGACTTATCGGTAATCCGGCCCTTTTTACAGGCGGTGTCCCCAGCCGTGAAACCCTGCGGCAATTTCACCGGGAGCTTTTGGAGGGCTATCGGTCTACCTTCGGAAACGACCGCAACGCCATGTTCCGCATGAAAGAAAACTGGCAGTATCTGCTGTGTCTCTTTGAAGGCTCCCAGCGGCTGGGAAAGGAGCTGCGTAAAACCACCAGCTTTGACCGGTATCTGGACATCACGCAACAGATTTTTGACACACTTCCTATGCGAAAAGAATTGGAACCTGATTGGATCTCATAAAAAGGATTGCATTTTTTTATAAATTTTGATATACTTTCCCCAGGCGGTGAAAGGAGGCGGACCATTTTGAAAATTCAGGAATCAGCGGAAAACTATTTGGAAACTATCTATATGCTTCAAAAGCGAAACGGACAGGTGCGCTCCATTGATATTGCCAATGAGCTGTCCTTCTCCAAACCCAGCATCAGCGTGGCGATTAAAAATCTGCGTCAGGGCGGCTATGTAGATGTGGACGAGTTGGGCCATATTCTTCTGTGCGACAAGGGCAGAGAGATTGCCGAACGGATCTACGAACGGCACACCTTCTTATCCCAGTGGCTCATCGATCTTGGTGTTAACCCGGACACCGCAGCGGAAGATGCATGCCGGATGGAACATGTGATCAGCAAAGAGTCGTTTGAAGCTTTAAAGGCCCATGTGGAAAGCCACAGTGTATAGAGAACTTCGGGGCCGTCTCCCTTTCGGTGAGGCGGCCCTGTCCTTATATCTGTAATATCTGTGCAGCCCTCTGTCCATGGGGCAGCAGGCCGGAAAGGAGCCCATTATGCGAATCTGCACGCTAATTGAAAACACCACAGGCACCCCCGGTCTTCAGGCTGAGCATGGACTGAGCCTGTATCTGGAAACCGAAGCCGGCCGGATTCTCTTTGATACCGGTCAGAGCGGAGCCTTTTGGGACAATGCCGAAGCCATGGGCATCGATTTGCGGCAGGTTGATTTTGCAGTCCTGTCCCACGGGCACTACGACCATGGCGGCGGACTGCGCCGCTTTCTGGCGGGAAATCCCACGGCCCCTGTGTATCTGAACCGGCATGCCTTCGGCCCTTATTTCCACGGCCCTGACCGCTATATCGGGCTTGACCGGAATATAAAAAACGAACCCCGTCTGCATTTTGTGGATGATATCTTTTCTCCGGGGAAAGCTATGGAGCTCAGAACCTGCAACGAGCTGCAAAGGCCCTATGCCTGCCAAAGCGGAGATCTGGGCATTCTGACGGGCGGAATCTATTCTCCGGACCCTTTTCTCCATGAGCAGTACCTTCTGGTGGAGGAACAGGGGAAACGGATTTTATTCAGCGGCTGTTCCCACAAGGGAATCTGCAATCTGGTCCATTGGTTTTCTCCGGATGTGCTGATCGGCGGCTTTCACCTCAGCAAGCTGGACCCAAAAGGGCCGGAGCTTCAGGAAATCGGACAGATTCTTAAAGAAAGCGGAACCCGCTTTTATACCTGCCACTGTACAGGGAAAGCTCAGTATGAAGTACTTTCCTCCCTTCTGGGGCAGCGTCTTACTTACCTTTCCACAGGTATGTGTATTGAATTGTAATATCAGAGGAAAATTATCTTTCCCTTTTGGGCAAAGTGTTATATAATGCACCCAACAGGAATTGTGATTTGGATTCCCGGTTGAAAGGACGATTGTTTATGGAACAACGAATGGAACTGCTGCCCGGCGTTTGGCTCTGCGGAGCTGAGACCCGGCAGTTTAAGGGGGCCTGTCTCAGCTTCAGTCTGCTGCGTCCCCTGCGGCAGCAGGAGGCATCCAAAAATGCACTGCTTGCCAATGTGCTGATGCAGGGCTGTGAAAAGTATCCGGATATGCAGAGCATTTCTCTGGCACTGGATCAGCTCTACGGAGCGGGCCTTGGGCCTCTGGTGCGGAAAAACGGCGAAATCCAGACCTGCGGATTTTATCTCAGCTTTCTGGAAGAACGCTTTGCCATGGACGGCGACAAGGTTCTGGAGCCTATGCTGGAGCTGCTGGGGCAGATTCTTTTGAAGCCCTGTGCCAAGCACGGTGCCTTCCGGTCTGAGATCGTGGAGCTGGAAAAGGAAAACCTCATCAGCATCATTGCCTCCTCTGTCAATGACAAGCGCAGCTATGCGGCAAAGCGGATGCTCCAGGCCATGTGCAAGGAGGACGGCTTCGGAATCTCCCGGCTGGGCGAAATCGAGGATGTAAAGGCCATTACGCCGGAAAATCTTTATACCCACTATCAGACCATCCTTGAAACCTCCCCCATTGAAATCTTCTATGCAGGCAGCACGCCTCTGGAACAGGTGGGCTCGATCCTGCGCCGGGTGCTCAAGGATCTGCCCCGGGGCGACCTGGAGGCCCTTCCCTTCGCTCCCATGCCCCGCAGACAGCAGGTGCAGTATCTGGAAGAGACCATGGATCTGACCCAGGCCAAGCTCTCTATGGGCTTTACCACCGGTGTCACCACAAAAGATCCTCTTTTCGTTCCCATGATGGTGTTTAATGCCCTCTTTGGCGGCGATATGACCAGTAAGCTGTTCCTGAATGTGAGAGAAAAGCTGTCTCTGTGCTACTATGCCAACTCCGGTATGTACGGGGCAAAGGGTATCATAACCGTGTCCTGCGGCATTGAGACTGCCAACTATGAAAAGGCAAAAAATGAAATTATGCTCCAGCTGGAGGCCTGTCAGAAGGGCGAAATCTCCGGCGAAGAGCTGGAAGCCGCAAAGGAGGCCATGCGCTCCAGTCTGGTAGCCATTCCCGACTCCACAGGCCGCATGGAGGATTACCACATGTTCTGTCTTCTGTCCGGCTTCTCCATGGAGCCTCAGCAATATCTGGAGGCCGTGCAGAATGTCACCATTCAGGATGTTGTGGAGGCTGCCAAACAGGTATCTCTGGATACCATATTCTTCTTGAAGGGGGTAACCCAATGAAGATCACCCAATACCCGGAGCTGGAAGAAACTCTGTATGAAACCGTCCTGAGCAACGGTCTTCCGGTCTGCGTCCTGCCCAAAAAGGGCTTTACAAAGAAATGTGCCTATTTTGTTACCAATTACGGCTCCATTGATACGGATTTCACCTGGCAGGGCAAGCAATATCACACCCCCGCAGGCGTTGCCCACTATTTGGAGCACAAGATGTTCGATCTGGAGGGCCGGGATGTCATGGCAGAGTTTTCCGCCATGGGTGCAAATCCCAACGCCTTCACCAGCTATTCCATGACCGCCTACTACTTCACCTGCACGGAGCACTTCCAGAAGTGTCTGGAGCTGCTTCTGACCTTTGTCTCCACCCCCTACTTTACTCAGGAGTCTGTGGAAAAGGAGCGGGGCATCATTGCACAGGAAATCCGGATGTACGAAGACAGTGCAGACAGTCAGGTGTATGAGGACCTTTTTGAGGCCATGTATCACCATCACCCTGTCCGGGTTCCCATTGCAGGCACCGTGGAAAGCATTGAGGAAATCACAGCCCAGACCCTGTATGACTGCTATGCCGCATTCTACCACCCCGCCAACATGATGCTGTGTGTGGTGGGTGATGTAGACCCTCAGCAGGTGGTGGAGCTGGCAGAACGGATTCTGCCCAAAGAATCCCTTCCCCTGCCCCAGCGGAACTACGGCCCGGAAGAGCTTATGACCTGCAAAACCTCCAGAACCAAACGGGTCATGGATGTGGCTATGACCACCTTCCAGATGGGCTTCAAAATGCCCTGGCCCGGCTTCGGCCCCCAGGCAGTACGCCAGCAGATGGTGGGCGATCTGGCCGCAGAAGCCCTGATGGGAGAGTCCTCCCCTCTGTATCAGCGGCTGTATCAGCAGGGTCTGATTGATTCTTCCTTCGCCTGCGGCTATGAGGACCTTCCCGGTGTCTCTCTTCTCAGCTGCGGCGGTGACAGTGACCAGCCGGAGCAGGTCTGTGAAGCCATTTTGCAGGAGGCCGGACGCATCGGCAGAGAGGGCCTGGAGCAGGGTCTTTTCAGCCGTCTGAAGCGTTCCAGCCTGGGCAGACGCTACAGAGGCCTGGACAGCATGGACAGCACCTGCTTCCGCCTGTGTGCCGCTTACTTTGACGGAGACCGCTATCTGGACTTTCCCGCAGTCTATGCTGACATCTCCAGGGAAGAAGTGGAAACATTTATCAAACATGCCGTGGTTTCGGACCGCTGTGCAATGGCTCTGGTGGAACCCCGGCAGGAGGAGGACTAAGCACTATGTATTCAGAAATTTCTTTTCCCGGGCTGGGAATCACCCTCAATCCCTCCAGAGGGATTGAGATTTTCGGCCTCAGCATCCACTGGTACGGTGTCATCATTGCCCTGGGTCTGTGTCTTGCCGTGGTCTATGCCCTGCGGCGCAAGGAGCAGTTCGGCCTCTCGGAGGACGACCTCATTGACGGCGTGCTGTGGGTCACTCCCTTTGCCATTATCTGCGCCCGTGCCTATTACTGCATCTTCTCCTGGGATCAATATGCAGCCAATCCCATCCGCTGTCTCTATATCTGGGAAGGCGGCCTTGCCATCTATGGCGGCGTCATCGGTGCCGTCATCGGCGTGCTGATTTACTGCAAGATCAAGAAGCTGAAAGTCGGCGCCGTTCTGGACATTGTCTGTCTGGGCTTCCTGATCGGCCAGATCATTGGCCGCTGGGGCAACTTCTTCAACCGGGAAGCCTTCGGCGGTCCTTCCGACGGTTTCCTGCGGATGGGCCTGCTCAACACCGTCACCGGTCAGGTGGAGTATGTGCAGCCTACCTTCCTGTATGAATCCCTGTGGAACCTGATTGGCTTCATTGGAATGCACTTCCTCTCCAAGCACCGCAAATATGACGGTCAGACCGCCCTGCAGTATATGTCCTGGTACGGTCTGGGCCGTGCCTTCATTGAGGGCATGCGGACCGACAGCCTGTACATCGGCGATTCCATGCTCCGTGTGAGCCAGCTCCTTTCCATTCTTATCTGCGCCTTCGGCGTTCTGACCCTTTTCTTCCAGTCCAATCGCTACCACGACCCGGACAAGCTTTTTGTGAACATGGTGAAGAAAGCAAAGGCCGCAGCAGAACCCACACAGGCAGATACCGAAAGAAGCATCGAAGCAGGCACCAACGAAGCCACTGAGGAAGGTACCGTCGAAGGCTCCGAAGAAGGCACCGAAGATGATGCCGGAAATGCCCCTGAGGAATCCAAGGAAGCTTCCGAGGAAAGCAAGCCGGAGGCTCCGGAAGCCGTGAGTCTCAAAACCAGATTCATAGATTGGCTTTACCGCTGATTATAGATCAATGATATTGCACAAGGAGGAACAGATATGCAAAATTTCGATGAATTTATGGACCGTGCTGCCGCTGTGGCACACACAGCTGCCGCTGCTACCAAGCGTGGCCTGTCCAATGCAAAAATCTCCATCTCCATTGCCGCCGAAGAGGACAAAATCAGAACAGCCTATACGGTCATGGGCAAGCAGTATTTCCAGGATGTGCAATCCGGCAGAGAGCCTGTCGGCCCAATCTATCAGGAGCAAATGAGACGCATCCGGGAAGCCCGGCGCCGCATCGCTGAGTACAAGTCCCAGCGGGAGGTCGATCCCGATAAGGATGTCACCATTTACGCAGATGTCGTAGAATAACAGAGCAAGCGGAGGCCGTTTCTCAGGATTCGGCCTCCCTTTTTTGCCCGGTGCCCAATGGCACCGGGTTTTTTCCTATTGACAAAGGACCGAATCTGGTGTATCCTAACTGTACTAATACAGTTGATACAGTCAACACAGAAAGGAGTGTCATTATGCGGACCTTGGATTTCCGGGATTCCCGCCCGCTGTATGAGCAAATCATTTCCCAGATTTGCCAGCAGATCAAAAGCGGAATTCTTCGGGATGGAGATCGACTTCCCAGTGTCCGGGAGCTGGCAAGCTCTCTGAGCATCAACCCCAACACCATTCAGCGGGCCTATCGGGAACTGGAAGCCTCCGGCTGGATTGTCTCCCTGCCGGGGAAAGGCAGCTTTGTGTGCAAACAAGAAACGCCGGACAGTGCGCAGAAAGCAGAACTGCTGGATTTATTCGACAAGACCGCAGCCAGTCTGGTAGATCTGGGGGTCTCTCCCATGGAGCTTGTCTCCCGTTTAACCTATTTAGGAGGTGGAACTCATGCTTGAACTCAAAAACTTAACCAAAACCTTCGGCAGCTTTAAGGCCCTGGACAATCTGAATATGACCGTTCCCACAGGGGCCGTCTACGGACTGGTAGGCCCCAACGGTGCCGGTAAGTCTACCGCCATTCGCCACATGACCGGCGTATACCGTCCTGATACAGGCAGCGTTACCCTGGACGGTGTGCCGGTTTACGAAAACACGGCCGTCAAATCCAGAATGGCCGCCATTACCGATGACCTGTACTTCTTCAGCGGTGCCACCATTGAGGATATGAAAAAATTCTATGCAGGCATCTATCCCAAATTTGACAACGCCCTTTTTAAGCAGGTGGGAGAAGCCTTTGAGTTACCTGCAAAGACCCCCGTACGCCGGTTTTCCAAGGGTATGCAGAAGCAGGCGGCCTTCTGGCTGACCATTTCCTGCCGTCCCGATGTGATGATTCTGGATGAGCCTGTGGACGGTCTGGACCCGGTCATGCGCCGTCAGGTCTGGAGCCTCATTATGGCAGATGTGGCCCAGCAGGGAACCACCGTTCTGGTTTCCAGCCACAACCTGCGGGAGCTGGAGGACATCTGCGACCATGTGGGTATTATGAACCGGGGCCAGATGCTTCTGGAGCGGAGTCTGGAGGATATGCAGGGCAACACCGTAAAGGTCCAGATGGTGGGGCAGGTTCCCGACTCCCTGGAGGTGCTCCACCGCAGTGATTCCGGACGGCTCACCACCCTGGTGGTCCGCTCCACCATGGAACAGGCCAACGAAATTCTGGCTGCCTGCAATCCCGTGTATTATGATATTCTTCCCCTGTCTCTGGAAGAAATCTTTATCTATGAATTAGGAGGTGCGGATTATGAAATCAAAGAAATTATCCTCTGATTTTACTGTTTTCAGAAAGGATATCACCCGGTTTTCTCCCATTTGGCTTCTGTGGTGCGGCCTGTTTCTGCTTATCGGCTATCTGGCTGTGAATTCCGAGACGGATATTACCCTCACCAGCTTTCCCACTATGTTCACCTATGCCAATCTTATCTATGGCATTTGCTGCGCTGTGTTTCTCTTTGGATACCTGTCCGATCAGAAAGAATGTATTATGACCCACTGCCTGCCCATCCGCAGGGAAACACTGTTTTTCATCCATCTCCTGGCCGGACTTCTGATGCAGATGGTTCCCACAGCCCTGTTCTGCCTGAGCATGATTCCCTCCAGCAGCGGAAACCTCTTTGCTCTGTTCGGCCTGCTGGTTCTGCAATTTGTATTCTTTTACGGTCTGGGCATCTTCTGTGTCATGCTCACCGGGCGCAAATTCGCCGCCGTGGTTCTCTACGGCCTCATCAATGCCGCCGCTCCCCTGCTTTTCTTTGCAATCAACACCCTCTACATTCCCCTGCTGCCGGGACTGGAACTGTCCAGCAGTGCCTTCATGCGGTTTTGCCCCCTGGTGACCATGATCTACAGGGACTTTTCCCAGATTACATGGTGGTCCTTTGCCGATGAGACCAGTGCCTACCTCCAGCATGTAGCCGTGATTGCTTCTGTGGGCGTGGGCCTGACGGCGGCTTCTCTGCTCCTGTATCGCTTCCGCAAGCTGGAATGTGCGGAAAGCTTCATTGCATTCCCCCGTCTGAATGTTCTGTTTGTACTGGTGTGCACCATCTTCTGCGGCTGTTTCTTCACTATCTTCTCCGATATTTTCAGCGAGAGCAGCTACTGGTTCATGCTGGTTCTGGGCGGTGTCATTGGGTATTTCTCCTCTATGATGCTTCTGCGACACAGCTCCAAGGTATTCGGACCAAAGTCTCTGGGCGGATTTGCTTTGATTGCCGCAGTGATAGCCGGTTCCCTGTTCCTTACAAAAATGGACCCCATTGGATTGGTCACCCGTATTCCGGACCCTCACCAGGTGGTGCGGGCGGAACTATACCGCTATGAAGCTGAGGGGAACTCCTATTTTACTGAGGACCCGGAAGAAATCTCCAAACTGATGGACCTGCATCAGGCCCTCATAGAGCAGAAGCCCACCGACTCCACCTGGCACGTAGAGCTGCTGTATCATATGGATGACGGCTCCACCATGAAGCGGGTCTATGAAGCTTCGGAACCCCTGCACTCCCAGATTACCTGGTATATGAATCAGCCGGAATATATGTTTCATGCCTCCAATGCGGAAGAAATCCTGCACCAATATGAATGGGCCATCCTGTATCTGGGTTCGGTTTCCTACCAGTTGACACCGCAGGAGCAGGACGAACTGCTTCGTGCCCTGTTTGCGGACTGCAAAGCCGGACGCATGAATTCCGAAACAGCCGATACAGCCTATACTTCCAATTCCTCCTATAGCGTTGAGCTGCTGCATGTTCCTCTTGATTCTGACCGCTATTCCAACGCTTATACACAGTATTTCAGTGTCTATCCGGAAAGCGTAGAAACCTATGGCTGGATCACACAGTATGTAAAAAATCACCGCATTTCGCAATAACAGAAAACTGCCGCAGAACAAATCATTCTGCGGCAGTTTCTTTCATATTCTTTTGATTTTAAATGGGAAGTCCGGCAAACACCGGGGACAAAACTGCGGTAAGCAATCCGGCAACCGCAATGGAAAGGCCGCTCATAGCCCCTTCCACCTCTCCCATTTCCAGGGCCTTGGCGGTTCCTACCGCATGGGCAGAGGTGCCGATGGCAACTCCCTTGGCCATGGGCAGATTGATGCGAAACAGCTTACATACGCCCTGGGCTGCCAGATTTCCTACGATACCCGTGAGAATAATCACGGCCCCGGTCAAGGCTCCCATTCCGCCCAGCTCTGCCGCCACATCCATACCAATGGCGGTAGTCACTGACTTGGGAAGCAAGGTCACATACTGGGTATAGGTCAGATTCAGAATCACAGACATTGCCCAGATGCTTCCCAGGCTGGTGATAACTCCTGCCAGAATTCCACCCAGAATGGCCAGGGTGTTTTTCTTCAAAAGCTCCCACTGCTCATAAAGGGGAATGGCCAGGCTGACCGTGGCCGGAAGCAGAATATAGGATACCGGAAGGGCACTGGCCTTGTAGGCCTCATAGGGAATCTTTACCACCTGCAAAAATACCATAATAAAAATGGAACCCAGAAGGAGGGGATTCAAAATGGCCTTTCCGGTTCGGTTTTTGATCCAGGTTCCAAGTCCAAAGGCCAGAAGGGTCAATACCACGCCCCAGGTTGCGCTCTGGGCCACAAAATTATCCATTCTGTTTCCCTCCTGTCTTCTTTGCCAGAAACTCCGTGACCTTGCCACTGACACCCATGACCAGAATGGTAATGGGAATCAATGCCACAATGAGAGGCAGCAGCATTTCCATCAGCTCCGGCCCCAATTCCATAACGCCCACTGCCGCAGGCACAAAGAGCAGCGGCATAATCCCCACCAGAAAATGGCCGGTCTGCTTTACCTGCTCCAACTTTACCAGCCCGGTTTTAAGGGCCAGAAGCAGCAGCGCAAGTCCCCAGACTCCTCCGGGAATGGGCAGGGGCACCAAAGTGTGCAGGGCCTCCCCCGCCAGGCAAAAGCCCAGAATTCGTGCAAACTGAAATATGTACTTCATACTATTTTTCCTTTTCTGAAACCAATCGTTCTTCCCGCTCCTGGCAGGAAAACACAATGACCTGCCGCTGCTCCCTGCTCAGAAGCTCCAGTGCTGCGGACAGCCGTTTTTCATCGAACCGGACGAACACATCATCTAAAATAAGGGGGGCATCGGGAATCAGCACCTGGGCCACCGCCAGCCGCAGGGCCAGATACATCTGGTCCACCGTTCCCTCACTGCGCCAGGCAGAGGACATGGCAGTTCCTTCCTCTCCGGCTGCGGCAGACAGGCTCATGTCCCGGTCCATGAGCAGCCGCTGATACCGTCCCCCGGTCAGGGTTTTCAGGTATTCCCCGGCACTGGCTGTAATCCGGGGGGCAAAGCGGCTTTCCAGTTTTCCCTGGGCCATGGCCAGATAGTCCTGGGCGCAGCCCAGAGCTGCATACCACTGCTCCAGCTTCTTCACCCGCTCCTGCAAAGCCTCCTGACGGGCCTCCAGAGCTTCCTGCTGGCAGAAACCGGTCTGCCGGCCACGCAGTCTGTCCAGACGGGAACGGGCCGATTCCAGCTTCTCTGCCGTTCGGGCAGCGGCCTGTTCTGTCTCCTCCCGGTTCAGATGCAGATTGCTTCTTACCTGAGGTGCTTCCTCCATGCCCTGGGCCATGGCTTCCATGGCCTGCCGGTGGGCTTCGGCACTGGATGCAATTTCCCGTACCTGCTCCAGATGCTCCCACTGCTTCAAAACGGCAAGAAGACTTTCTCTGTCCGGTGCAATGGCCCTTTGCTGCTGCAAAAGGGCCTCTCGGCGGGCCGAAAAGGCACGGCTTCTGTCCCGTTCCTGTTCCTGCTGCCGCTTCAATTCTTCCTGTCTGTCTGCATAGGTCTGTGCCTGCTGCAAAATCTCCTGAGGATTCTTTGTGCCATATCGGCTCAGAAGCCGACTTTCCAGTTTTTCCTTCTCCTGCGCCTGCTTTCGCTTCTTCCACAGAAGCACGCCTGCCCCAAGGACAGGAATTACGGCGCACAGCTTTGCCAGCCCCGGCAAAAGCAGAGTGCCCGCCAGCAGCAGTCCAAGCACAATCCAGAGCCATACAGAAGGTCCTGAAGCCTCAGAGGCTTTCCCATCCTGCCGGGCCATTTGCAGAGCTTCTTCCCCGGTGAGGCCCACAAAGGCAGCCGGAACCTGCTCCCGCTCTATGGAAGAAGTCTCCATGGCTGTGTCCAAATCCAGTCTGTGAATCTCTCCCTGCAGCCGATCAAACTCCTGCAGCCGGGCCTGGGTCTGCGCCGCCGAAGGAAGCGCAGTGCACCGTGTCTCCTGGGCAAGGAGATTGTTTTTTGCCTTCTGCTCTTCCTGTCTGGAGGCTTCCAGCTTTTCCAGCTTCTCTTGGTTCTGCTGGGCACGAAGCACCGCCTCATGGCGTTTCAGAGTCTCTTGCTCTCCTTCCAGACGCTCCAGCTCCTGCTCCAGGGTATGGCATTGGGCCTGAACCGAACGGTGCAGCTCCAGCTCCTCCTGTACCTGCGCCAACTCCTGTCTGGCCTGTGGCAAGGCACCCTTGCTGTGGTATTGACATTGATTGCGAAGCTCCCGCAGTCTGGTTTCCAGTCCCATAACTGCCGGGTTATCATCGCCTGTGGTCACCAGCCGATTCAGCCGCCGGGACAGGGCTTCATCCTGATCTACCGGCAAATCGCCTCCGGAGAGAAATCCACTTCTCACATACACGCTCCGCTCCACGCCCAAAAGCACAGCGCCGCAGTTCTCCCCTGTCAGCTCCGGAACCGCCAGGCCGCTGTCCGTCTCAAAGGCCCGGAATTCCCCCATGGGAACCCGTCCCTTTGTTCTGCGCTCTATGGTAATGCTTTTGCCCTTCCATTCCAGCTCCATAGAGCCTTCCATGGGCTTTCCCGACCAGGGCTTATACCGCTCTTTTTCCGCAATGGAGCCTTGCTTGCTTCTCTGCCGGGTATTGATTCCGTAGAGCATCGCCATCACAAAGGCACACCAGGTGCTTTTTCCCCATTCATTGGGGGCCGTAATCACATTGAGTCCCCGGTGAAAGCGTAGGGTTTCCCCGTCCAGCTTGCCGAAGGTGGCGGTCATGGACAAAATTCTCATGGCAGCTCCACCTCCTGCCCCTCCAGAATCCGACGGCTCAGCTTTGCCGCCAGAGTAAAAATCTCCCGCTCCCCTTCATCGGCCTCCATGGCCGATTCCTGAAGCATCCGGAAGAAGATTCCTTCCAGACTGTCCTCTCCCGCTGTCTTCCACAGGTCCCGGGGAAGCTCCGTTTCATCCAGCAGCTCAAAGTGGAATACACGGCCTTCCAGTTCCCGGGACAGGGCGTTCAGATTCACATTTTCGCACTGGCCCCGGAGACGAATCCGGTAGATGTTGTCCTTTGCCTCCGCTGGCAGGGCCGAAACAACCGCCCGGACAGGGTCCTGCCCCACCTCCACGGTCAATTCCTCATAGCTTCCCAGGGGAAGGGGATAAAATACAGGCGTTGCCTTTTCTTCTGTGATCTCCGTAATCCAGAAGCCCTTGGGGCCGGTTTCGTCAAAGCCATGGCCCATGGGACAGCCGGGCCACAAGGCCAGGGTATTTCCCGCCTGCATGCTTCCTGCCTTGTGGATATGCCCCAAGGCCAGATAGGAAAGACCGGAGTTCTCCACCTGCCGACGGGTCACGGGGCAGTAAGGCGACTCCAGTCCCAGAGGGTCCCCATGGAGCACCATGAGCTGAAATGCTTCCCCGCCTCCGGCATGAAAGCCCTCCAGAAGGCCGGGACAGTCCATGGACTGATAGCCCGCCCCCCAGACACGGCAATTGAGCTGGGGCAGGGCCACAGATTCCAGGGTGTTTCGTTTAAAGATGTGGACATTCTCCGGCCACAGCTCCTGCATATAGGGAGAGCCGGAACAGATATAATCATGGTTTCCCGGTGCAATCATTACAGGCACCTTCACCCGCTCCAATGTCCGGCCCAACAAACGGACCATCTCCCCCTCTGCCTGCGGCTGGTCAAACAGATCTCCCGCAAGGAGTACCAGGTCACACTCTCTGCCATAGTCCACCAGAGCATCCAGAAGCCGTTCCAGTTTTTTTCGCTTCAGAGCCGCTTTTTCCGGCTCCAGCCCCCGGAATCTGGCCCCCAGATGGATGTCGGCGGTATGCAGGACTTTAAGCATAGACACTCACCCGCTCCGTATTGAGGCACTTTCCCTTGTCATCCAGAGTAAAGACCACACCCTCCAGCTTTCCGGGGCCGGGGGCCGGCTGATACCGGCCGGTGAGATCGCCACGGAACCGGGCAATGGACAAATCAGGACGGATGCCCAAAATGGAATTTTTAGGGCCAGTCATGCCCAAATCCGTCACATATCCCGTGCCCTTGGGCAGCACCTGATTGTCTGCGGTGGGCACATGGGTGTGGGTTCCCCAGACGGCACTGACCCGTCCGTCCAGCATATAGCCCATGGCCAGCTTCTCCGAGGTGGCCTCTGCATGAAGCTCCACCAGAATTCTGGGGGTGTCGATCTGCTTCAGGATTTTTTCCACCTGCAAGAAGGGATTGTCGGGGCTGTAGTCCATGTTGCATCTGCCAATCAGGTCAATGACCGCCACTTCGCCCACAGGGCTGTCAAAAACGCCCCATCCCTGTCCGGGAAGCTGGGGAGCCAGGTTGGCAGGCCGAAGAATCCGGGGGCAGTCGTCCATATAGTCGCAGATTTCCCGCCGTCCGAAGGTGTGGTTTCCCATGGTGATTACATCGGCACCGGCATCAAAAATTGCCTCTGCCATATCTCTGGTAATGCCGAGAATGGCCGCATTTTCTCCGTTGACCACTGTAAAATCCGCTCCACACTGTCTCCGGAGCCGGGGCAGATGTCTCTCAATCATGGTGACACCGCAATCCGCCACCACATCTCCTACTGCCAAAACCTTCCATTCCATATATAAATGCTCCTTCCAAAGCCTATCATTTATGGCTCTATTATACCCTACAGAGCCGGGCATTGCAAACATCTTTTGCACCCAGCCCCCCTTGTCAGCAGCTTTTCTTCTTCGCTGTTTTAATGTCAGATGCACCAAAAAGGCGGGCCGCTTCACAGTGATGTGAAACAGCCCGCCTTTATGATTGCCCTATGAATCAGGCTACCGTCCGGCCTCTTCCAGCACCAGACTGCCCTTCATATGCTGACCACGGCTGCTGCGATAAATTTCAATATCTACCACATCCCCGGGGATATGGCTTTGCAGCGCCGCCAACAGATCCTTTTTGGTATCGATGTTTTTTCCCGCCACGGCAGTGACCACATCTCCTTCCCGGATACCTGCGGCCCAGGCATTGGAGGTCCGGGCCACATCAGTCACATACAGGCCGGAGGGCAGCCGATAGAACATCTGATACTGATATTCCAGCTCAATCAGCTCCAATCCCAGGCTGGGCCGTCCGGGCACATAGCCCGTCTCTACCAGCTGGTCCACCACAAGCTTAACCGTGTTGGCAGGAAGGGCAAAGCCCAGTCCCTCCACGCCGGCACTGCTGTAGCTGTCGCCGATCTTTGCGGTGTTGATTCCCACCACCTGCCCATAGCAGTTGATGAGAGGACCGCCGGAATTTCCCTTGTTGAGTGCGGCAGTGGTCTGAAGCAGATTCAGCTCAATGTCGTTAATCACCAGATTCCGATTGATGGAGGAAATAATGCCGTCGGTCATGGTGCCCCGAAGCTCCGGCCCCAGGGGATCTCCAATGGCAGACACCGGATCTCCCACCCGGCAGGATTCGGAATCTCCGAATTCAGCCGTCGGCAGATCTGAGGCATCAATGGAGAGAACTGCCAGGTCGGTCAGCAGATCCTGTCCCACCAGAACCGCATCAAAGGTTCGCTGGTCTGACAGAGTTACCTGGATGGAAGCAGCTTCATTGACCACATGGGCGCAGGTGATAATATATCCGTTCTTGCTCATAATCACACCGGAGCCGCTGCTTTGGCTGCCGGAAAGGTCCGCCATCACGGACACCACGGAGGGACTCACCTTTTCATAGATCTCCTGCAAGGAAAGTGCCCCCTCCTTGGTCACATTGGGAACAGCTTCCGGCGTGTGGGAAATGGTCATCTGCTCCGATTTTTCCTTGGATTTCCCTTCTGTGGGCAGCGGATGGGACTGGTTTTCCAGGAAGCTTCCCAGATTGCCGATCTGATCGCCGTCCGCCTCTTTCTGTATGGTCGGCTCTGCATCTACACGAGAAAGGCTAACTCCTATGATGCCAATTCCCAAAATAATGCTCAGCAGAAGGATGGTCAGAAAACCACCGTGATTTTTGGGAGGCCGGGTGCTTCCGGTCTCGTAGAATCCCCCTTCCTCCGGCTTTTTCAGTGGAGTAAATTCCGGCTCCAGGGGAGTTCGGTTGTCATGGTACATTAGGATCACCTCTCATCGTACAGGCTTACAGGCTGTTCACCTTTGTAAGCGTGAATGTAAATTCAGTCGTGCCATTGCCGCTGGACACGGAAATGTCCTCGCCATGGCTGCAAATTATGGTTTTTACGATATACAGGCCCAAGCCCCAGCTGTCCCGGTTCAGGCTTCTGCTCTTATCAATCTTGTGGAACCGGTCGAAGACCAGAGGCAGCTCATCCGTGGGGATCGTCTCTCCGGTATTGGACACGGAAACATAGACCTTGCTGCCGGACTCCCGAATCTTGAGGCCCAAAGTTCCCTCCTCCGGACAGAACTTCACGGCGTTGTCAATCAGATTGTACACCACCTGTGTAATGGAGTCCAGCTGGCCTCTGGCGTAGACCGGATACTCGGGAAATTCTACCTGAACATCCAGCTTCTTCTCATTGATCTTATGCTCAAAGCTGATGAGCACCTGACCCACGCATTCCGCCACATCGAAATTGGTCATCTGCTCCACCGGGATTCCCTGGTCATGGAGCCGGGACACATCCAGCATACTGCGTACCAGCCGGCTCAGCCGCTGAGACCAGCATTAAATACCGTTTCTCCTTCTCCGGCGGGATGGTACCGTCCAGAATTCCGTCAACATAGCCGCCTATGGTGGTCATAGGGGTTTTCAGCTCATGACTCACATTGGCCACAAACTCCTGACGCTGATATTCGCTCTTTTCCAGAGAGTTTGCCATATTATTAAAGGCCAATGCCAGCTCGTCAATTTCCACGGTATTGTTGCCGCCGGTTGCCACCCGGGCCTTCAGGTTGCCGTGGCCGAATTCTTTTGCGGCATCTGCCACAGCCCGAAGAGGCTTACACTGGCTCCGGGTCATAAAGGACACCGCCACCACTGCAAAAATCAGCATCACAAAGGCCACGATCACAAACATTTCCGTGATCTGGTTCAGCAGCACAGCCACGCTGCGAACCGGCTGGGACACCACCACAAGGCCAATGACGGAACCATCGGACATGGTACAGGGAATGGCCGCATAGTAGCGCTCCTCTTCGTCGTCATAAATTCCTTCCAGCCTGCCCAGTCCTGTGACACCCTGCAGACCATACCGGACATACTCCGCAGGCAGCTTCATGCCCATATGGACACAGCCCAGCTTCTGGCAGGAGCAGGTAATCACCCTGCCGTCGGTATTGCACAGGAGGGTATCCGTGCCGGATACCATGGATGCAAAGGTCAGATTCATGTGAAAAGCCAGCCCTGTCTCCGTGTAACCCGCTCCGGCAGCCATGGCATAATTGGTTGCCAATTCCGAAACTGCCTCAGCGTTGGCCTTCAGCTCCTGTTCCCGTTCGTCGTTGAAAAAGCCCTGGGCCATAGCACGAAAGGACAGGCCAATGCCCAGAACGCTCACCAGGATAATGAGAGCCATCACAGAGAAGATACGGCTAAAGGTTGATTTCACCCGTTCACCACCTCGAACTTATAGCCCACACCCCAGACCGTCTTGAGGCTCCACTGGTCGGAAACTCCCTCCAGCTTCTCTCTCAGGCGCTTGATGTGGACATCCACCGTCCGGGAGTCACCGAAATAATCAAAGCCCCAGACCTCGTCCAGAAGCTGGTTTCTGGTATACACCCGGTTGGGAGAGGAGGCCAGATGGAACAGAAGCTCCATTTCCTTGGGGGGCGCATCCACCTTTTTCCCGTCCACAATCAGCTCAAAGGCATCCATGTCAATAATCAGCTTATCCAGCACCAGGCGGTTGGACTTCTTTTCCACCACACTGCCGGTACGCCGCAGCACGGCCTCAATCCGGGCCAGAACCTCTTTCATTTCAAAGGGCTTGGTAATATAGTCATCGGCACCGGACTTGAGGCCCGTTACCTTGTCCCCGGTTTCACCCTTTGCTGTGAGCATAATAATGGGAACCTGACTTTCGGCACGAATGGCACGGCAAACCGCCCAGCCATCCATCACAGGAAGCATGAGGTCCAGCAGCACCAGATCCGGCTTAATGGCCCGGAACTTGGTGACGCCCTGCCCACCGTCTGCGGCCCAGACTACAGCGTAGCCTTCTTTTTCCAAATACATCTGTAAAAGCTCTGCAATGTTCTTATCGTCTTCCACGACCAAAACTGTAATTGCCATTGCACTGCCTCCTATCATCTACTCATTTTGCACCTACTATTATATCTGTTTTTCCTTTCTTGGGGTGAACAATTTGTAAAAACTCCCGGGATTATTTCTCAAAAAGCAAAAAATTTTTCTTCCTGTCCTGTATTTTTCCCTTGTCTGTGGGTTTTCTGATTCTATGTACAAAAGCAGGCCAAAGCCCCCTCCGGCGGAAGAGAGCCTTTGGCCTGCTGTTCTGTCTGCGGGATGCTGCGGGTTCCCGGTAAAAAGGAATGCTCCTGTTTTCAGAACATTCCTATGAGCCAGTAAATAAAACCATAGAGAATGCTGGCAGCCGTGCCGTATACAATCACGGGGCCTGCTATGGTGAACATCTTTGCGCCCACACCCAGAATCATTCCCTCGCTTCGGAACTCCACGGCAGGGGCTGCCACGGCGTTTGCAAAGCCTGTGATGGGTACCAGCGTTCCCGCTCCGCCGTATTTGGCAATGTTGTCATAGAGACTGAACCCCGTCAAAATGGCAGATATGGTCACCAGACTCATGGAGGTTGCACAGCCTGCGGCCTCCTTGTCCAGTCCAAAGTTCAGATAGAGGTTACACAGTGCCTGACCCAGTACGCAGATCAATCCACCGATCCAAAAGGCATTGAAGCAGTCCTTCCAGATCGGGGATTTGGGACTCAGGGCTTTTACATAGGCCCCGTATTCCTCTTCGTTCATCTTCATCCAAATCCCTCCTTATGACCCTAGTATGACCAAAAGGAAGTACTTCATGCACAGAAAAAGAGCAGAAAAACCTGCCGGAGCTCCTCAGAATTCCGGCAGGTCTTTGTGTTACCGTTTTTCGCAGGCACGGAGAATGCAGCGCAGAAGCTCGTCTCTTCCCGTCCGCTTTTCCGCAGAGAACGGGAGCACCGGACATTCCTCGGGCAATTCCAGGTCCAGACGAATCTGGTCCAGATTTCCCTGGAGCTCGCTTTTTTTCACCTTGTCCAGCTTATTGGCCACCACCACAAAGGGACAGCCGCTGTCCTTGAACCAGTCAGCCATAGTGCAGTCATTCATAGTGGGGTTGTGCCGGGCATCCACAATGAGAATGCCCAGAGAGATTTCCGCCTCGGCAAAGTAGCTCTCCATGAGCTTTCCCCAGCGTTCTTTCTCCGACTGGGACACCTTGGCATAGCCATATCCCGGCAAATCCACGAAATAGGCCTTGTCGTCTACCCGGAAATAGTTGACATGAATGGTCTTTCCGGGAGACTCGCCCACACGGGCGAAGTTCTTCCGCTGCAACAGACAGTTAATCACAGAGGACTTTCCCACATTGGATTTTCCGGCAAAGGCGATCTGAGGCAGACCGTCACGGAAAAAATCCTTGGCGCTGGCGGCGGAACGGATAAATTCTACTTTTTGCAGATTCATAATGCCTCCTACTGTTGAATGGCAGGCTGACGAACCGCAGGCTTGGACTCCTGAACCATAGCAGGGTCCAGACTGACCTGGGCCGCCTCATCGGACTTGGGCAAAAGCGCCACTTCCAGCACCTTGGACACATGATCCACAGAGATAAAGTTCAGTGCCTTCCGAACGGTCTGGTCAATCTCCTCCAGATCCCGGCGGTTGTCCTCGGGAATGAGGACCGTCTTAATGCCGTGGCGCAGAGCTGCCATGGTCTTTTCCTTCAGGCCGCCAATGGGCAGAACTCTGCCCCGGATGGAGATTTCTCCGGTCATGGCCACATCCCGGCGCACCGGCCGCTCTGTCAGAGCGGAAACCATGGCGGTACACACCGTAATGCCCGCAGAGGGGCCGTCCTTGGGCACCGCTCCCTCGGGGAAATGGACATGAATATCCTTGGTCTTATAAAAGTCCTCAGCAATGCCCAGGGGCTTGGCCTGGGAGCGGATGTAGGTCAGAGCTGCATGAACAGATTCCTTCATCACATCGCCCAGGTTGCCGGTAAGCTCCAGCTTTCCGGTGCCCTCCATCACATTGACCTCAACTTCCAGGGTCTCGCCGCCCACACTGGTCCAGGCCAGGCCCGTCACCAGTCCCACAGGGTCCACAGTGGGCAGTGCATCCGGCAGGAACCGGCGAACGCCCAGATATTCCTCCAGATTGCCGCCGTTTACGGTAAGCTTCTTGGGGGTCTCCATTTCCACCAGCTTCATGTCTGCCTTCCGGCACACACTGCCCAGATGCCGCTCCAGATTCCGGACGCCGGATTCTCTGGTGTAGCAGGTGATGATCTCCCGGATGGCCTCGTCCGTCACCTTCAGCTGGGACTTTTTAAGGCCGTGCTTCTTCATCTGCTTGGGCAGCAGATGGTCCTTGGCAATCATCAGCTTTTCTTCATCCGTATAGGAGCCCAGCTCAATCACCTCCATCCGGTCCAGCAGAGGACGGGGGATGGTATCCAGGGTGTTGGCTGTGGTGATAAACATACACTGGCTCAGGTCAAAGGGAATTTCCACATAGTGGTCCCGATAGGTGCCGTTCTGCTCGGCATCCAGAACCTCCAGAAGCGCAGAGGCCGGGTCGCCCCGATGGTCGGTGCCCATCTTGTCCACCTCGTCCAGCAGCAGCAGCGGGTTCTTGGTTCCGGCCTGCATCATGGCGGTCATGATACGGCCCGGCATAGCGCCTACATAGGTCTTTCTATGGCCCCGGATCTCCGCTTCGTCATGGACACCGCCCAGAGAAATCCGTGCCATTTTCCGGTTCAGACACCGGGCAATGGAATAGGCAATGGAGGTTTTACCCACGCCGGGAGGGCCAACCAGACAGATGATCTGTCCGGGAAGCTCAGGGGCCATCTGCTTGACGGCCAGAATCTCCAGAATCCGCTCCTTCACCTTTTCCAGGCCGAAATGGTCATGGTCCAGGATCTTGCGGGCAGCTTCAATGTCCACCCGCTCCTTGGTGGTCTTATTCCAGGGCAGCTCCAGAACCGTGTCCAGATAGTTCTGCAGCACGGCACCCTCTGAAGAGCCAAAGGGCTGCTTACTCATGCGGGTGATATCCTTCATCAGCTTTTCCTGAGATTTTTCATCCAGATGCAGCTCCTCCACCTTCTTGCGGTAGAGATTCTGGTCCTCCAGATCGTCCTCTTCTCCCAGCTCATTGCGAATGGCCCGCATCTGCTCGTGGAGGTAGTATTCCCTCTGGTTCTGGTCGATCCGCTCTTTGGTCTTTTCCTGAATCTCCAGCTCCAGACGCAGCACCTCCAACTCCCGCCGCAGAAGGGTCACAGTCTGCTCCAGCCGGCTTACAGGGGTCAGCAGACCCAGAAGCGCAGCCTTTTTCTCATAGTCAAAGCCCACATGCTGCAAAATTGTGTCAGCTATGTAGCCCGGCTCGTGGGAGGCAATGAGACGAAGCTGCAATTCCTGTGCAGGCTTCTGAATCAGCTCCAGATACTCGTCAAAGCGAACCACGGCCTCCCGCATTAGGGCCTCACATCTGGGGGAGATGGTCTCCACCTGACGATCCGGCAGCATCTCCACCCGTCCCATGAGGCAGGGTTCAGACTGGTGCAGCTGTGCCAGCTTGGCCCGGTACTCGCCTTCCACCAGAACCCGGGAGAGATTGTCCTTCACCCGGAGAATCTGCTTGATTCTGGCCACTACACCCACGCTGTAGAGCTGCTTTTCCGTGGGGTTGTCGTCTTCAATATTTCTTTGTGCCACCAGGAAGATCCGCTGATCGGCCTTCATGGCAAGCTCCAGGGCCTTAATGGATTTCTCCCGGCCCACATCAAAATGGAGCATCTGCTTGGGGAATACCACAAGGCCCCGCAGTGCCATAATCGGCATACGCTCCAAAACAATGATTTCATCCATAGGAACGCTCCTTTGCAGTATTCCCGCAGAATCACACTGATATTCTACTGAAAAACCGCTGTGAATTGGAAATACGGGGGCACTGCGGCCCAGTGCCGCAGTGCCCCCGCTTACAACTTCTTTTCCCTCTTATGCCCCGGCTTTTACCCGGGCCTTAGGTCTGGGATGTGCCTCGTCCCGTACGATCTCGGGGGCCCCGCCATTGGCGCAGTCAGCCGTAATAACGACCTTCTGGATCGTGAGGTCAGAGGGAATCTCAAACATAATCTTAATCATGATCTCTTCCATGACGGCCCGCAGACCACGGGCTCCAATCCGGCGATCCACAGCCTTCTGTGCAATGACCTGGAGGGCATCTTCTGTGATGTCCAGCTCCACATGGTCCAGTTCCAGAAGCTTCTTGTACTGCCGGGTCAGGGCATTTCTGGGCTCTGTAAGAATCCGGACCAGATCATCCTTGGTAAGGCTGTTGAGGGTGGTAATCACCGGCAGACGGCCCACCAGCTCGGGGATAATGCCGAACTTCAGGAGGTCATGAGGCTGCACCTGGGCAAAGAGCTTGCCCACATCCCGGTCTGCTTTTCCCTGCACAGGGGCATCAAAGCCAATGGCAGAGCGGGCGGTACGGTTCTCAATAATCTTGTCCAGACCATCAAAGGCACCGCCGCAGATAAACAGAATGTTGGAGGTGTTAATCTGAATCATTTCCTGCTGGGGATGCTTGCGTCCGCCCTGAGGAGGAACGGAGGCCACAGTGCCTTCCACGATCTTCAGGAGGGCCTGCTGGACACCTTCGCCGGAAACGTCCCGGGTGATGGAAGTATTTTCGCTCTTTCGGGCGATCTTGTCCATCTCGTCAATGTAGATGATGCCCCGTTCTGCCAGATCCATGTCGAAATCCGCTGCCTGCATCAGTCGCAGGAGGATGTTTTCCACGTCGTCACCCACATAACCGGCTTCGGTCAGGGTGGTTGCATCGGCAATGGCGAAGGGTACATTGAGAATCTTCGCCAGGGTCTGGGCAAAGAGGGTCTTGCCGCTGCCCGTGGGGCCAATGAGCAAAATATTACTCTTTTGCAGCTCTACATCGGAATCGCTTCCGAAGTAGACCCGCTTATAGTGGTTATACACTGCCACAGCCATGGCCATTTTAGCCTGGTCCTGGCCGACAATGTATCCGTCCATGAAGCTCTTGATCTCCATGGGGGTGGGCAATGTCTCGGGTACCCGGATGTTGCCTGTGGGGGCCTGGGGCGTTTCATCCAGCAGGAGGCTGCTGCATACCTGCACACATTCGCTGCAAATATACACGCCGGGGCCGGAAATCATGCGCTCCACCTGAGTCTCCCGCTTACCGCAGAAGGAACAGCGAATGCCCTGTTCATCACGTTTTGCCATCTAGTCGAATCCTCCGAATCTTTAGCGATTGGTGATGACCTTATCAATGATGCCGTAGTCCATGGCCTCCTGAGCAGACATGAAGTTGTCACGCTCACAGTCAGCGGTGACAGTTTCCACGTCCTTACCGGTACGCTCTGCCAGAATGCCGTTCATACGCTTCTTGATGGTCTCCAGCCGCTTCAGGTGCAGGGCCATGTCAGTGATCTGACCCTGAGTGCCTGCGGAGGGCTGATGAATCATGATCTCTGCATTGGGCAGAGCCATGCGCTTGCCCTTGGTACCGGCGGCCAGAAGGAAGGCACCCATGGAAGCGGCCATGCCTACACAGATGGTAGCCACATCGCACTTCACATACTGCATGGTGTCATAGATGGCCATACCGGCAGTGACACTGCCACCGGGGCTATTGATATAAAACTGAATGTCCTTGTCGGGGTCCTGGGATTCCAGGTACAGGAGCTGTGCCACCACCAGACTTGCGGTGGCGTCATTGACCTCCTCCGACAGGAAAATAATGCGGTCGTTGAGCAGACGGGAGAAAATATCATAGCTGCGCTCTCCGCGGCTGGTCTGCTCTACTACATAGGGAATAAAACTCATGGCGTAAATCTCCTTTCCGGGGTTTGAGACATTGTAACCAGGAAAGAGGCAGATTATTCCTCCGTCTTGGCAGCAGGAGCAACAGCCACAGCAGATTCGGTGATGACCTTCACTGCCTTACGGCTCAGCAGGTCCTGCTCCATGGACTCGTTGGTAACAAAAGTCTTAACCTTCCCCAGCTCCATCTTGTAAGCATCAGCCAGAGCCTGGAGCTCAGTCTCCACTTCCTCAGCGGAAACGGTCAGCTTCTCGTCCTTTACGATCTGATCCAGAGTCAGATTGATCTTAGCCTGCTTCTCGGCAGCGGGACGCAGAGCCTTTCTCATGGTGTTGATGTCGCCGCCCATCATCTTGGCGTACTGCTCCATGGAAATGCCGCTGTTCTGCAGCTGGAAAGCGAAGTTGTTCATCTGGCGGTCCAGCTCTTCCTCAACCATAGCGTTGGGCAGCTCAACAGTGGTGTTCTCAGCAGCCTTCTCAACGGCAGCGTTGGCAAAAGCGTTCTCAACGGACTTGGTGCGCTCCTCGGTCATCTTGGTACGCACATCAGCCTTCAGCTCCTCCAGAGTCTCGAACTCGGAGACGTCCTTTGCGAACTCGTCATCCTTAGCGGGAACATTCTGCACAGTCACCTTGTTGACCTTCACATGGAACACAACAGGCTTGCCAGCCAGCTCCTTGGCATGGTAATCCTCGGGGAAGGAAACATTGATGTCCTTCTCTTCGCCGGCGCTCATGCCCACAACCTGCTCTTCAAAGCCGGGGATGAAGGAACCGGAGCCCAGAACCAGGTCAAAGTTCTCACCCTTGCCGCCGTCGAAAGCAACGCCGTTGTCGAAGCCCTCGAAGTCGATGTTGGCGGTGTCGCCGTTCTCAGCAGCACGCTCCACAGTCTCGGTGCTGGCAACATTCTGTGCCATGCGGTCCAGCTCAGCCTCCACCATCTCGTCGGTGACGGAAACTTCCACCTTCTCCACTTCCAGGCCCTTGTACTGGCCCAGAGTGACCTCGGGGTACAGCTCGGTCTCAATCACGATCTCAGCAGAGCCATCCTCGTGGATGTCCAGCTTGGTGAGGCTGGGCTGACCCACAGCCTTCAGCTCCTGCTCCACAACAGCGACCTTGTAGATCTCGGGGAAGATCTCTTCCAGGCCATCTTCAAAAAACACATGGGCGCCGTAGATGGACTCGATCAGCTTACGGGGAGCCTTGCCCTTACGGAAGCCGGGCAGCTGGATGTCCTTGCGAGCCTTCAGGTAAGCCTGATTGGCACCCTTGTCCATGAGATCATGATCGATCTCAACCGTAATCTTGGCCTTAGCGCCCATCTTTTCAATGTTCTTAACGTTCATGTTGTGTAATCCTCCTATATGGTCGGCCGCTTTGCGGCCCTCCAGTTTACAAATTTGGCAGACCATAGGTCCGCACTATAGGTATCCGCTTTATTCTAGCAAATATCAACCCAATTGTCCACTATTTTCTTACATTTCTTTCCCGAAAATCTTCACCGGGCGGAAGTCTATATAGTCCGCCGCCACCAGATGGAAGTCTATATTATCCCAAAGCCCCTCAATGGCCAGCTTGTGGCTGTCTGCATGGAGGTGGCCGTAGTAGCAGGCCCGGACTTCATATTTGGCAAGCAGGTCCAGAATTTCCTGGCAGGTATAGCCCCGGTATCTGGGGGGATAATGGAGAAAGCAGAGCTTGTGTCTGTCTCCTGCCGCCTGCAAAGAGGCCTCCAGCCGCAGAAGCTCCCGGCGAAACACCTTTTCGTCGTGCTGTCCGCTGCGGTCCTCCTCAAAGAACCATCCACGGGTTCCGCAGATGGCGTAATCCCCATAAAAATAACAGTTATTATTGAGAACATACATATTCTCAAAGCCGTTTTCTTCACAGAACTTATAAAACTTGGAAGCAGTGGTCCACCAGTAATCGTGGTTTCCCTTGAGAATGATCTTCCGGCCGGGAATCCGGGAAATCCAGGCAAAGTCCTCCTTTGCCCCTTTCAGATCCATGGCCCAGCTTAAATCTCCCAGAAGCACCGTGGTATCCTCCGGTTTGATGATCTCCATTCCCCGCTCCAGCTTTTCCACATAGCCCACCCATTTTCCGCCGAAAACATCCATGGGCTTGTCCGCACCCAGGGACAGGTGCAGATCTCCGATTGCATATAGTGCCATTAACTCTCCATTCTATTTTTTGAGACTGTCAAGTCCCCTGCCTTTCCGATTACAAACCCTTCGGACTCTGTTCCCCCAGAATCAAAGTGGGAGCGCTTTCGCCTCCCAGGGAACGATAGTCCATAAGGCCGCCATAGACCAGTGCCGTATAGGGGCTCAGAAGACAGTGCTCCGTTTCATACAGACCGGATGCCAGCGGCTGGGCCCGTGCGGCACCTGCCACACTGATATAAAATCCCTGCCGCAGGTGAGCCGTCTCCTCCTCCGACAAAAAGAAGCTTCTTCGGCGGCTTTCAGCCAAATCATACTGCGCCAGTGCTTCCCTGCCCAGGGTATGGACAATCAGCCGCCGCAGATTTCGTGGCATGGTCACATCAAAAAGAGGCAGCTCCGTATGAATCACCGTATCATCCAGCCGGACCTCTCCCCGGTGGAACAGATCCCAAAGTCTGGAATTTTCATTGCACACGCACACCACGCTGCCCAGAGGGAGGCCCATCCGTCCGGCATACCAGGTGGCCATGGGAAGGGTAAACTCCCCTGCCCCCATGGCAAGGCTCAGGCTCTGGCCCGGATGAATCCAGCCCTTCTGACACAGGGCTCCATAGAGTCCGAACAGCACCGCCACACCTATGGCCACCGAGGGCCAGGCCCATGGCTCTGTGAGCTGGCAATCCATCTGCCTGCACAGAATTTCCACAACCGCTTCATAGCTTCCGCTGACCGGCTCCCACAAGGAGGCAACGGCACTTTTATGGCCCACCTCCTGAATCTGGGGCTCCGGCAGAATCCGGCTCAGGAACCATCCGTCCAGAGACACGGGGAAAAACCGGCTCAGAACCCGGCTCACCCGCTCCCAGTAGGGCAGCTTCATCAGCTCTGCCAGCTCCCGGTCTGCATACCGGGGCAGAACCATGGGGATAAATAATCCGCCGTCCTCTGCCACAGCCTGCTGCAAAGTAGACTGGGCGGTATAGTTTCCTTCCTCAGACTGCGTGGTTACATAGAGCATAGTCCAAACATCCTTATGGCATTATTCCAGAACAGATCCTTTATGGTGCTCTCCCCTACTCCATGACCCAGCAAAGCCTGAGCCACCTTGGGCCAGCAGTCTATTCCGGTGATGCCCTGGGGCAGACATTCGCAGCCGTCCAGGTCACCGCCCAGGGCAATGTGCTTTTCTCCGCCCAAATCCAGGAAATGAAGAATGTGGCGGCAGACCGTCTCCACATCCACAACACCGTCGCCCAAAAACTCCGTATACAGGTTGATTCCCGCCACGCCGCCGGTCTCACAGATGGCCTTGAACATCTCATCTGTCAGGTTCCGGCTCACAGGATGCACCTTCCGGCTGTTGGAATGGCTGGCAGATACGGGGCCCTGTGCAAGATCCAGCATCTGCCAGAAGGCCTTGTCACTGAGGTGGCTCACATCCAATGCCATGCCATAGTGCTCTGCACGGCGGATATATTCTTTTCCCTGGGCTGTCAATCCCCCGCCTGTCTTGTGGGAGCCTGCCAGAGGATTTTCCTCGTTCCAGGTCAGGGTGGTCATGCGGAAGCCCAGGGCGGCCAGCTCCTCCAGCCGGCCGGGGTCAAAGCCAATGCCCGCAGGGCCTTCCAGGGACAGGATTGCGGCAATTTTTCCGCTGTCCGTAATCTTCTGAACCTCTTCCATGGTCCGGGCCTGGGCGATCTGTGCACTGTTTTCCTCCAGCTCCTTCAGAAGGTTGGAAAGCATGGACTGAAAATATGTTTGCGCACTGTGGGGCCCCATATTGGGGGTGGTAAACATGGCAAAGAGCTGACAGTAGCCGGGCAGCTTTCTTCCCCGCTCCAGATCAATATGTCCCTGCCGCTTTGCCAGCCGTCCCACAGGCCGACAGGTCTCTTCACTCAGCAGGGCAAGAGCTGTATCACAATGTAAATCAAATACTGGTACATTCATTGAAACGCATCCTCCAAATGATGAATTTCCGGCTTTCTGGTTTCCAGCCCCTGAGGGGCGTAAATTTCAATCACATCAAATCTGGGCTGCTTTTCTACAGGATTCAGGCTCAGCCACAGCTCTGCGGTGGTTCGGAGTCTGTCCTGCTTTTTCCGGTCCACGAACTCCATTGCAGCTGCAAATCGGTCTGATTTCCGCAATTTCACTTCCACAAAGACCAGATACTTCCGATTTTCCACTATGAGGTCAATTTCCCCATATCGGCAGCGATAGTTACATGCCACCAGATGATAGCCCTTTTTCCGCAGATACTGGGCCGCCAGCTGTTCTCCCCAGGCTCCCGTCAGATTACTTCCGGGCATAGAACTTTTTCAGGAAGCTCTCCCGGTGGACCTTACAGGGGCCGAACTCCTCCAAAGCTGCATAGTGCCGCTTGGTGCCATAGCCCTTGTGGACCTCAAAGCCGTACTGGGGATATTCCTCTGCCAGCTTCACCATGACAGCGTCACGGCTGACCTTGGCTAAAATCGAAGCAGCGGCAATGCTGGCACTGCGGCTGTCTCCCTTCACAATCAGTTCCGTGGGGATGTCCAGGCCGGGGTCCCGGTTGCCGTCTATCAGAGCCTGCTGCGGCTTCTGAGAGAGGCCCTCCACCGCCCGGTGCATAGCCCGATAGGTGGCCTGCAAAATATTGATTTCGTCAATCTCCTCTTCTGTGGCATAGGCCACACAATAAGAAACTGCACATTCCTTAATCTTATCAAACAGCTCCAGCCGCTTCTTTTCTGTCAGCTTCTTGGAGTCGTTGAGGCCGGGCAGGACTGCATCCACATCCAAATCCGAGGGCAAAATCACAGCAGCGGCACACACAGGCCCCGCCAGAGGACCACGGCCTGCCTCATCTACCCCACACAGGAGGGTTTTCCCCGCCTCCCAATAGGGTCTTTCATAGGCAAACAAATCAACCTGACTCATTCTTCTCCCTCCGGCATTTCCAGTGTAAAGCGGCCCAGCTTATTGTTGCGGTACTCTTCCAGAAGCACACGGGCCATACGCTCGGTGTCGATCTCTCCTCTGGACAGAAGGAAGCCTCTTTTCCGGCCTGCGGCCTCCAAAAGCTCATAGCCGGGGGTATCAGAGGGCATGTCCCCGATTTTATACCGCTCCTGAATGGCCTCCGGATACCGGGTCCACAGCATCTCCATGAGATGCATTGCCAGAGTCTCCACATCCAGAATATCATCCTTTACTGCACCTGTATAGGCCAGACGCATTCCCACTTCCTTGTCCTCGAATTTCGGCCACAGGATACCGGGAGTGTCCAGCAGAAGCAGGCTGTCATTTACCGTGACCCACTGCTTACCACGGGTGACACCGGGGCGATTCTCCGCCTTGGCACCCTTTCTGCCGGAAATCTGATTGATAAAGGTGGATTTTCCCACATTGGGAATGCCCACCACCATAATTTTCAAGGGTCTGTTCTGTCCCTTTGCGGCGTATCGTTCGATTTTCTCCCGCAGAAGCTCCCGCAGAGCCGGGACAAACTGGTTGATTCCCTTTCGGCTCTTGCAGTCCATGGCCACAACCGCCAGGCCTGCCTTTTTAAAATGCTCGCTCCAGACCTTCACTGCATTGGGGTCTGCCATGTCCATCCGGTTCAGAATAACCATCCGGGGCTTATTGCCGCAGATGGAGGCAATATCCGGATTCCGGCTGGAAATGGGAATTCGGGCATCCAGAATTTCACAGACTGCGTCCACCAGCTTGAGATCCTGCTCCATCTGGCGGCGGGTCTTTGTCATATGTCCGGGATACCACTGAATATTTAATTCGTCCATGGTTCCTCCTTAGGATACGGCGCCGATGCGCCCAAAGTCTCTTTCATCGTTCTTTACTTCATCAGGGCCAGGAACCATAACACAGGTCACCTTTCCCAAAATATACCGGGTATCCACCTGACCGATGCTCAAAAGGCGGCTGTCAGAGGAGTGGTTCCGGTTGTCACCCATTAAAAACACATGGCCTTCCTCCACCGTATAGGGGAAGGTAACACCACGGTCTCCCCAGCTGCCCCGAATAGGCTCATTGATATACGGCTCGTCCAGTGCAACTCCGTCCACATAGACAATTCCCGTGAGATAATCAATGTCCACAGTCTGGCCCTCGGTTGCAATCACTCGCTTTACAATGGGTTCCTTATCAAAAGCAGGCACCAGGGCCACCACCACATCGCCGTTTTCGATCTGGTCGCCGTGATAAAACACATTGCTCAGCAGGGCCACATAGTCCTGATTCACCAAGGTGGGATACATAGAAGAGCCGGAGACCGTCACCACCCGGAACAGAAACACAAACACCAGCATGACCGCAGCCAGAATATACACTGCATCGTGCAGATACAGATACAGGCTCTGCCACAGGTTTCCTTCCTTATTCTTTTCTTTAGCGGTTTCCGCCTTATCCTCCGATACCTGGGGCTGATTAACAGGATTCTTGCCTTGATCCTCTGCTTCATTGAACTCGTGATCCATTTTTATCATTCCTTTTGCGAAGAATTTTCCACATATCATTATACACGAAATCTCAGAGAAAAAAAGGGGGTTCTCATTTTCTTTCCAAAAGAAAAATGGACGCACCAAAAAGGTACGTCCACTTGTTTGAAAAATCAAACTCTTTCCTTGACCTTAGCAGCCTTACCGAAGCGCTCACGCAGGTAGTAGAGCTTAGCTCTGCGGACCTTACCATGACGAACGGTCTCCACCTTCACAACACGGGGGCCATGAACGGGGAACACCTTCTCGCAGCCTACGCCGTAGGACATACGACGAACGGTGATGGTCTCGCCGATGCCGCCATGCTTACGGGCAATGATGGTGCCCTCAAAAATCTGAATTCTCTCACGAGTACCTTCGGTGATCTTCTGATGCACACGAACGGTATCGCCGACCTTCATCTCGGGCAGCTCGGGCTTCATGTATTGGCTTGTCAGTGCCTTCATCAAATCCATGTTTACGTCCTCCTTTAATTTAGGCGTTCGTGACCGTGTGACGCACGGCAGAGGACACACCTGTTTTCAGACCGATTCATTTTATCACACACCACTCGAAATTGCAATAGGTTTTTCAATTTTTCCTGCAATTTTCAATTTTAGGTTCCTTATTCACAAAAAAGAATGCAGAAATTTCCCTTTCCTTGTAGGTTTGTATCCTACACAGAAAAGCGCTGCCTCCCTTTTTCGGTGAGGCAGCGCCGCAGATATTATTTTTTACTTACACATCCGCTGCAATGTGCACAGTCTCCGGAACATCCCTTGTGCTTTTTACAGCCACGCAGGGCCAAAACCGTGCAAATTCCAACGCCTGCAATCAGAATCCAATCCAAAAGACTCATAGAAGCTGTCCAATCTGGAAGAACAGGCAAGCCACAATCCAGGCCACAACGCACTGCAATATCACCACGCCCACCGTCTGAAGCTTAGAGCCAAGCTCCCGGCGGACTGCCGCAATGGCTGCCACACAGGGCGTATAGAGCAGCGTGAAAATCAGGAAGCTGCCGGCAGCAAGAGGAGTAAAGAGAGTACCCAGAGCCGAACCCAGGTTTTCCACGCCCACGTTCAGAAGAACGCCCAAGGTACTGACTACAGATTCCTTTGCCGTAAAGCCGGAAATCAAGGCGGTGACGGCCTTCCAGTTACCAAAGCCCAGAGGTGTAAAGATCGGAGCCAGCCACTGTGCCATGGAAGACAGCAGGCTGTCGGAGCTGTCCGCTACCACATTCAGGCGGCTGTCAAAGGTCTGAAGGAACCAGATAACCAGTGTACCGACAAAAATCACGGTAAAGGCTCTCTGAATGAAGTCCTTGGCCTTCTCCCACAGCAGCAGGGCCACGCTCTTGGCAGAGGGGATTCGGTAGTTGGGAAGCTCCATGACGAAGGGCACGGGCTTACCACGGAAGGCAGTACCCTTGAGAATCAAAGCCATAATAATGCTCAGGATCATGCCGGTGACATACAGGCCCATCATGACCAGGCTGGCGTGTTCCGGGAAAAATGCCTTACTGAACACCGTGTAAATGGGAATTTTCGCCGTACAGCTCATATAGGGCGTTAAAAGAATGGTCATTTTACGGTCCCGGTCAGAGGACAAGGTTCTGGTGGCCATGACGGCGGGAACAGTACAGCCGAAGCCCAGAAGCATAGGCACGAAGGACCGGCCGGAAAGGCCGATTTTCCGTAAAAGCTTATCCATCACAAAGGCCACTCTTGCCATATAGCCCGTATCTTCCAGCACAGACAGGAAGAAGAACAGCACCACGATAAGGGGCAGGAAGCCCAGGACACTGCCCACACCTGCAAAAACGCCATCAATAATCAGGCTATGTACCACCGGGTTGATTCCATAGACCGTAAGGCCGTGGTCTACCTGCGCCGTGACCCAGTCAATGCCCATAGCCATCCAATTCGACAGCAATGCACCAATGGAGTCAAAAGACAGATAGAAGATACCAAACATAATGACCAGGAACAGAGGAATGGCAGCATAGCGGTTTGTGAGCACCGAATCAATACGGACCGACCGTTTATGCTCCTTGCTCTCTTTGGCCTTTACCACAGACTCTTTGCAGACCTTTTCAATGAAGTCATAGCGCATGGCTGCCAGAGCCGCATTCCGGTCCAGACCTGCATCATGCTCCATCTCAATCACAGAGTGTTCCAGAAGTTCCGCTTCGTTCTGGCTCAGCTCCAGCTTTTTCTGAATATCTGTATCTCCCTCAATCAGCTTGGTAGCGCAGAATCGGGGAGAAATCCCCAGCCGCTGGGCGTGGTCCTCAATGAGGTGGGACACCGCATGGATGCAGCGATGGACCGGTCCCTCCGGGCAGAAGTCCATCACCTTGGGGCAGTCCTTTTCCTTCGCCACTCGAACGGCCTGCTTTACCACTTCGGAAACGCCCTCGTTTTTAACCGCACTGATGGGAACCACGGGAATGCCCAGTGCCTTGGACATCTTCTGGATGTCCACTGAGCCGCCGTTTCCTCGCAGTTCATCCATCATATTCACTGCCAGCACTGTGGGAATCCGAAGCTCCAAAAGCTGCAAAGTCAGATAAAGATTTCTTTCAATATTGGTTGCATCGACAATATTGATAATTCCATCGGGCTTTTCATTCAATACAAAGTCCCGGGTGACGATTTCTTCCTGGCTGTAGGGCCGGATGGAATAGATACCCGGCAGGTCCACCACAGAGCTGCCCGGCTCTCCCCGGATTGCACCCATTTTCTGGTCTACCGTGACACCAGGAAAGTTGCCAACGTGCTGGTTGGCACCGGTAAGTGCATTAAACAGGGTCGTCTTGCCGCAATTCTGATTTCCTACCAACGCAAAAATCATTTCTCTGCCTCCTTTAGGCCGATGCACTTTGCATCCTCCCGGCGCAGAGTCAGCTCATAGCCCCGAATCCGAATCTGAATCGGGTCTCCCATAGGGGCCACCTTCTGAACCTGGACAGAGGTGTTTGGAATCAGGCCCATGTCCAACAGCCGCAGCCGCAGAGCCCCTTTCCCTCCTACCGTAGAAATCACTCCGCTTTGTCCCACTTTCAAGTCGTTTAGTGTCATTTTCTCATTCTCCTTGAGATTTTTTGTTCCGATTCGTTTACGAACTTATGCTAGCACCCCCTCCCCTCTTTGTCAACCGTATCTTCAAAAACCACAAAAACTTCTTTCTCACTTCAAATCGACGGAAAACCGTCTAAACCTCTAAAATTTTGGCAGATTGTCACATTTGGTTGTTTTTTAAGATGGTTTTGGTACTTTCTGTCATTTCTGCAAAACACGCAGCGTTTTTTGCAAAGAAAATGGGCATCCTTTTTTCTGGATAGAATCTTAGCGTTTCCCTCTGTCTTGACCATGGGGATTCTTTGGGGTATAATGAGGAAAAACAAGAAGGAGGGAAGACCATGGCGTTTCCGCAGGCTTTTATGGAGGAGCTCATTGCCCGCAATCCCATCGAGGATGTGGTGGGCCAATATGTCACCATGACACGCCGAGGCAGCAACCTCTTCGGTCTTTGTCCCTTCCACGGAGAAAAGACCGCTTCCTTTTCCGTTGCGCCGGACAAGGGTATTTTTTACTGCTTCGGCTGCCACAAGGGCGGCGGCGTTGTCAACTTCATTATGGAGATTGAAAGCCTCAGCTATCCCGATGCCGTCCGGTTTTTAGCCAAGCGGGCGGGTCTGGAGGTGCCGGAGGATGCCCAGTATCAAAGCCGGTATCGGCACCAGGAACGGCTCTGGGCCTTGTGTAAGGAAGCCGCCCGGTTTTTCCATGCCCAGCTGTATTCCCCTGCCGGGGCGGAGGGCCTTCAATACGCCCAAAAGCGTGGCCTCAGCAGGACCACCCTCACCAATTTCGGCATGGGCTTCGCCCCCAACAGCTGGTCAGCGCTTCTGGATGCCATGAAGAAAAAGGGCTATACCGAGCAGGAGCTTCTGGATGCCGGACTTGCCCTGCGGCATCAGACCAAAGGAACCGTATATGACCGGTTCCGCAATCGGCTGATGTTCCCCATTATCGATGTCCGGGGGCATGTCATCGGATTCGGCGGTCGTGTGATGGACGATTCCACCCCTAAATATCTGAATTCTCCGGAAACTCTGATTTTTAACAAGCGAAAAAATCTCTTTGCCATGAATCTGGCGAAGAAAACCAAGGCAGAGCAAATCATTCTGGTGGAGGGCTACATGGATGCCATTGCCCTGCATCAGTACGGATTTGACTGTGCCGTGGCCTCTCTGGGTACCGCCCTGACAGAAGATCAGGTAAATCTTCTGTCCAAATACACCTCTCAGGTGGTTCTCATCTATGACGGTGACGAGGCCGGTCAGAATGCCACCCGCAGAGCCATGCCCATGTTGGAGAGGGCGGGGCTTCAGATGCGGGTGCTGCGGATTCCCAACGCCAAGGACCCTGACGAATTCCTGAAAAAATTCGGCCCGGACCGCTTCAAGATTCTTTTGGAGGATGCGGAAAATCAGCTGGAATATCAGCTTCAGGCATTGGCCCGGAAATTTGACCTGTCTCTTCCCGACCAGAAGGTGGAGTTTCTCAAGGCCGCCGCAGAGCTTCTGGCCTCTGTGGGAAACGCCGTGGAGCGTGAGGTCTACGGAACCAGGGCAGCAGAAGCCGCCGGTGTCACCTATGAGGCTCTGAAGCTGGAAATTTCCAAGGCCTTCAAGCGCCGGATGCGCCGGGAGCAGAAAAAACAGGAAAAAATCGATCTTGCCCCTGCGGATCATCTGCGGCCGAAGAGCCGCACCATCCGCTATGACGATCTCCGTTCTGCCATGGCTGAGGAAGGACTGCTGGGACTGGTGCTTCGGGAGCCTGCTCTTCTGGATCTGGCAGACATAAAGCCGGAGGAATTTTCCTGTGAGCTTCTGGGCAGATGCTTTCGTATGCTCATGGAGCAGCACAAGAAGGGATACCAGGTCAGTCTGGCCTCTCTGGAGGGCTTCACTCCGGAGGAAAGCTCCCACCTGGCGGGCGTTGCACAGAAGCAGCAGGGGCCTGTAAAGGAAGAGGCCCTGCGGGATTACATGGCGGTCATTCACCGGCAGTACAGCCTGTCCCACACCACAGACCCCAATGACCTGATGGCCCTGCGGGATGCCATGCGGGATAAAAAAGGATATAAGGGCTGAGCCTATACTATATTTATATATTTATATTCACAAGGAACGAGGGAATCTATGGCAGCATTGACAGATTCAACCGCAGTTTTGGAAGACGGTCTGGGAGAATATCTCCGTCAGGTTCGTCTCATTCCCCTGCTTACACCGGAAGAAGAACGGCAGCTTGCCATTCGGTGCGCCCAGGCTGACCCGGAGGCGCAGCGGACTCTGGTCAGCAGCAACCTGCGTCTGGTGATTTCCATTGCCAAAGAATACACAGGCCGTGGCGTCCCCCTCATGGACCTGATCCAGGAGGGCAACATCGGTCTGATTGTCGCTGCAAGAAAATTTGACTATCGTTTGGAATACCGCTTTTCCACCTATGCAACCAAGTGGATTCGTCAGGGCATCACCCGGTGCCTGATGAACCATGCAGGCCTCATCCGGGTGCCGGTCCACACCGCCGAACGGATGCGAAAGCTCATGGGTGCCAAGGCTGCTCTGATCCAGAAATCCGGCCAGGAGCCGGAACCGGAGGCTCTGTCCGCCGCCACGGGAATCCCCGCCGACAAGGTGGAAAAGCTCCTGCAGCTCATTCCGGAGACCTGCTCTCTGGATGCCCCTGCCGGAGAGGACGGAGACAGCACCATGGGGCAGCTGCTTCCCGATGACCGGGTGAAAGATCCCCAGGAGGCTCTGGTGCAGGCCCAGCTGCTGGAAACCATGGACCACCTGATTTCCCTGCTCACTGAGCGGCAGCAGACCATTATCCGCCTGCACTTCGGCATGGATGACGGCATCTGCCACTCTCTGGAGGAGATTTCCGGTCAGCTGGGGATTTCCAAGGAGCGTGTCCGGCAGGTGGAGCGGCAGGCCTTTGATAAACTGAAACAAATGGGAGCCGAACTGGGCTTGGAAGATTTTCGAGAAGAATAATTTAGGGAGGATTCGCCATGACATTGGATTTAGATTTGGAACTGGAAGAGCCGGGCTGGCGCAAAGCCATTTCGCTGATTGCCCCCGGAACCGAAATTCCTGTAGAACGATTTTTTGCAATTCTGGGCAGTGCCGATGAAGAGGAGGCTCTGGAGGCCGCTCTGGCACTGGAAGAGCGTGGAGTGGGTCTGGATGTGTCCCATCTGCCCCAGTATACCATCGGACAGCTGGGTCAACGGCTGCTGCAGGAGGCCGCACTGGTCCGGGCCGGTGCCATTCCTGACGGTCTTAAATCTGATGACCCCCTCAAAATATACTGGAACGACTTAAACCGCCTGTCCCGTCTCACTGAGGAGGAGGCACAAGCTCTTCTGTCCAGCGGTCAGGATCCCAACCGTCTTACAGAGGGTCTGCTCTGGCTGGTGGCCCAGGAGGCCCCCAACTATGCAGGACAGGGCGTTTTGCTGCTGGATCTCATGCAGGAGGGTGCCATGGGACTTATGAGTGCCGCCCAGAATCTGGAGGCTCCCGTGCTTTCCAATGCCCTTTGGCACATCCGTCAGGCTATGGCCAGAGCGGTGGCCCTGCATTATCTGGTATCCGGTGAGGCTCAGCGGCTTTTGGCCTCCGTGCGGGCCTATCAGAAGGCCGACCGGCGGCTTCTGGAGCGTCTGGGACGGAATCCCGGCCCGGAGGAACTGGCACTGGAGCTGGGTATGTCTGTGGAGGATGTGCAGCAGATTGCAAAAATGGTCTCCGATGCCGCCAGCGTGGCCCGGAGTCAGGCCCCTCAGGAGCCGGAAAAAGAGCCGGAGTCCGTGGAGGACTCTGCCTATTTCCAGCTGCGGGCTGAGGTGGAGGAGCTTCTGTCCCGGCTGGAGCCTATGGATCAGAAGCTTTTGCAGCTGCGCTTCGGTCTGGACGGTCAGAAGCCCAAGTCTCAGGCGGAGGCCGCTGTGGCATTGGGAATCACCCTCGTGCAGCTCCAGACCAGAGAAGCCCAGGCAATGGCCCTGCTTCGTCAATAACGAGTAAAAGGGGCCGTCTCAGCATGAGAGGGCTCCTCTTTTACACTCTCATCCCGTGGACTTATTATGCTTATCTGTAATACGGACAGAAGGGGCAAATTTCCGTTTACGGCCGTGTATCCGTACCCCGTCCATCCGTTCTGGCAACACCCTGCAAAATCTAACCTGTAAATTTAAAATTTATTTGGAGAAAAAAACAGAATTTCCGGCTTTTATTGACACTTCCCAGTAGACGTGATACAATTTTACAGATATTCTGTCCGACACTTCCCTATACAACGGAACAATTCATGGAGGTTTTTTTTAATGGATTCTCAACGCATTTCATCGCCGTCGCGTTTCAGCAAGCTGCCTTTACTCGTGTTCATTCTATGTATCTGCCAGCCTCTCATGGATGTGGTCTCTTACTGGGTGGACGAGCTTCAAATCAGCAATGCCATCACCCTGGGTATGCGCTTTCTCATGCTGGGTATTGTGGTGATTGCCGGATTCTATGTGAGCCGTCGCCGTCGGGTCTACTGGATCGGTGCCGGAATTCTGGGCTTCGTCACAATCGGACATATCTGGGCCCAGTTGCAAACGGGATACGGCAGCATTGTCGGTGACCTGGGCAACCTGCTGCGTATCTACCAGCTGCCTATATTCACCATCTGCTTTATCAGCTTCCTGCGGGCCAACGCCGATGTTTTGCCCGCTCTGCGAAAGGGCATCTTCTGGAATGTCCTTGTGATTGCTCTGGTAGAGGTTTTAAGTGTGATCACCGGCACCAATCCTCCTACCTATCCCCACAGCGGCTTTGGTATCCGGGGCTGGTTCTACTTTGCCAACTGCCAGAGCGCCATCCTGGCCGCCGCTGTCCCCATCTCACTGGGCTGGGCTCTGGAGCGGTATAAAAATCGCCCTGTCCTCTTTACCTCTATTGTAATCGTCAATCTTGCAGTCCTGTACTTCCTCGGTACCCGTCTTGCTTACCTCGGTCTGTTCGCTGCCGGTATCGGTCTGGTAATCACCCTGCTGCTCACCGACCGCAAGCAGAAGAGAAGCATTGTAATCATTCTGATTGCTACGGTGGTTTTCATGGGTGCCCTGCCCTTCTCTCCCATGCACCGCAATCTGGCGGCTGTGGCCAAAAATGAAGCGTTCAAGCAGGCTGATATCAACAGCCTGATCCAGGAAGAAGAAGAACAGCTGGAAAAGGAAGAAGAACTGGAAGAGGAAGAAAACGAAGTTCCTCAGCATAAACCCAATAAGCCCCATGTAAACCCCTACAAGAACAACCCCAAGCTTGCTCCTCTGTATGGTGCCTATGAGCGGTATCTGGGCGGTCTGGTTCATAAGTTCGGTCTGGAACGGGTGGCTGAGCTTTACGAATACTCCACCAATGTCTCCGACCTGTCCAGCGTGCGTAAGCTGCGCATCAACTACTGCACCCTGCTGATGGAGGACAGCCCCATGAGCAGTCTGCTGTTTGGCTTGGAGCTTGGAGATCTGACCTGGGAGGGCTACATCTATGATGTGGAAAACGACCTGTTCGGTGTGTTCTTCCAGTGCGGCCTCGTGGGTGTGCTGCTCACAATTCTTTTCCTGGCCTGGTTCCCTGTGAAAATTGTGATTGTCCTGGTTCGGGACTGGAAGCGGTACTTTACCCTTCAATCTGCCTCCTTCGGCATCGGCTTCCTGACCTGCCTGACCCATGTGTGGGCAACCGCCGGTGTCCTGCGCAGGCCCAACGCTTCCTTCTATTTCTCCATTATTCTGGCTGTGATTTTCTATATCACGCAAACAGAATCCAAAGAAGCCTGATCTAAATTCCCACGGCTGCACTTCTTTCAGGCATCCGGAAGTGCATTCCCTGTGCAAAGCCGAAGCCGTCCCTGGAAATCCGTCTTCCGGCGTTCCGGGGACGGTGCCCTGTTCTCACTCGGTATCGGCCCGCTGCTTCCGGCAGTTACGAAACCATCTGAGCCATTGTTTAAAGATGCCAAAACGTACTGCACCATGGAGGCCGCTTCCTGCGGCATCGCCCTGCTGCTTTGTCCGGCCCATGTCTCCAATACCGCAGGTGTCTCGCTGTCCTCTGTGAGGGCCGGAATTTGCTACCCGGTAAACATTAAAAATAATTAGGAGGTCCCCGTCATGTTGTTAAGCATTGTTATTCCCGTTTACAATACCAAAGAGTATCTGGAATCCTGTTTAAACTCCATTTTGGCCTGTGACTGCACCGATTGTGAAATTCTGCTCATTGACGACGGCTCCACCGACGGGGTCTGCCCTGCCCTGTGCGACCGTCTGGCCGCAGAGCACAGCCCCCTGGTTCGGGTCATTCACCAGGAAAACAAAGGTCTGGGCGGTGCCCGTAACACCGGTCTGGAAGCTGCCTGCGGCGAGTATGTCTTCTTCCCCGACAGCGACGATACCGTGGAGCCGGAAACCCTGACCGTTCTCAAAAACACCATCCGGGAAACCAACACCGACATCGTCTCCTTTGACTTCTCCTCCGACGACGGCGAAGGCCATCTCACCCCCATGGATGCCAACTACTTCCACAGTGAGACTCCCTTCCGTCTTCAGGACCGACCGGAATTCTTGCTGTCTATGCCCAGTGCCTGGAGCCGTGTGTGGCGCAAAAGCCTGTTCCTGGATTCCGGAATTCGCTACCCCAGCCGGGTCTGGTACGAAGACCTCCGAACTTCCATGAAGCTTTTCTGTCTGGCGGAGTCCATTGTGACCATTCCCAATCATCTGTACCGCTATCTCCAGCGGCCCGGCTCCATTATGCACTCATCCAACGTGGGGAGAAACCGGGAAATTATTGAGGCACTTGACGATCTTTTGAGCTGGTACGAAGAAAACGGCCTTCTGGAGTCCTATCGGGACATTCTGTGCCGTCTGTGCATCGACCATCTGTATGTCGCCGCTTCCGTGCGAGTGGCTCTGGCAGATCCACACCATCCCCTTCTTGCGGAGTTTGCTTCCTACCTCAAGACCCATTTCCCCGACTACCAAAACAACCCCTATCTGAGCCAGATCCCCACCTTGCGGAAGCTGGCCTTCCGGCTCTTGGAAAAGAAACATTATAAGGCACTGCGCCTTTTGTTCCGGATCAAGGGCAACTGATTCCATAGAAAAGAGGCTTCCATATTGAAACTGCGTAAACCAAAACTTTCTGAGAGCATGGGGGCTCTGGTAAAAAACACCGCCATGCTCTACATTCTTCAGTTTTCCACCTATTTTCTGGGCCTTATGGTTACGCCCTATGAGACCCGTGTGCTGGGAGACGAGATTTTCGGTTATCTCGGCGCTTCTGCCGCCATTATGGTCTATTTCCAGCTGGTGATTGACTTTGGCTTCCTGCTGTCCGCCACTGAGGAGGTCTCCCGGTGCCGCACGGACCAGAAAGCCCTGTGCCGGGTCTTTACCTCCGTGACTCTGGCTAAGCTGATGCTGGCCGGTATTTCTCTTGTGGCGCTGGTGTGCCTGTGCAATATCATCCCCGCCTGGGAGCAGAAGAAGACTCTGCTGTACCTGACCTTCGCCGCCACCTTCCTGACCTCCATGATGCCGGATTACCTCTACCGTGGTCTGGAGAAAATGAGCGCCATTACCGTGCGTACCGTGATCATTCGGGTGTTTTTCACCGCTTCCATTTTCGTTTTCCTCAAAAAGCCCGAGGACATCTGCATCATCCCCATCCTGAACATCATCGGAAACGGTGTGGCTCTGGTCTTTGCCTATCTCCACCTCTCCAAGCGGCTCAACATCCGGTTCTGCCGGATCGAAAAGCATGACATTTCCCTGACCCTGCGCCGCTCCTCCACCTTCTTCTATTCCCGGATGGCTACCACCGCCTATACCGCCCTCAACACCGTCATTCTGGATATCATCTCCGGCAGCGGCGTTCAGACCAGTTATTACACCTCTGCCAATACCCTGATTACCGCCGGTAAAAACGGTCTGTCCCCCATTGCCGACAGCCTTTATCCCTATATGGCCCTGCATCGTGACTTTAAGCTGGTGAAAAAAATCCTCCTGATTTTTGAGCCGATCTGCATTGCGGTCTGTACCGTGGCCTTTATCTGGGCCGAAGATCTGTGTCTCATGTTCTTTGGTCCCGAATTCGGTCCCACCGGTCAGGTGCTTCGTGCCATGCTTCCCATCGGCGTTGTGATTCTGCCCAGCTTTGTGCTGGGATTCCCCACCATGACCGCCATGGGCCTTTCCAAACACGCAAACCTGTCTGTGATTGTGGGCTCCGTATTCCATGTGTGTGCCCTGTCCCTGCTCTTTGTGACCCAGAACCTCAACATGGTCAGCCTGGGCCTCACCGTATCCATGACCGAAACCGTCATCCTCATTTACCGGATTGTGGTCATTGTGAAAAACCGTCATCTTATGAGCCATCAGGAGGCATAAACCATGGACCTTATGAAAAAACTAACCACAGCTGCCTGCTGGTGCCTGAGTCTGGCACTGCCGGTGAAAAAAAACCGGGTGGTCTTTTGCAGCTACTACGGCCGGGGATATTCCGATAACCCCAAGGCCATTGCACAGGCCATGCTGGACATGGGAACCGATGCAGAGCTGATCTGGCTCCTCAAAAATCCGGAAGATGCCAAGTCCCTGCCTGCGGGTATTACCCCCTGTCCCTATGACTCCGCCAAGCGGATCTGGGCCCTGGCCACCGCAAAGGTCTGGGTGGACAACTGCCGCAAATACGACCGCTTCAAAAAGAAAAATCAGTATTATCTGCAAACCTGGCACGGATTTCCCCTCAAGCGCATTGAAAAGGATGCGCTGGAATCTCTGGCTCCCGACTTTGAAAGGGGTGCCGTCAAGGACTCCCGCCACACTGACCTGCTGCTCTCCAACAGTGCCCACTCTACCACGGTTCTGCGCCGGGCCTATTGGTACGACGGTGCCATCGGGCAGTATGGCTCTCCCCGCAATGACGTTTTCTTTTCTGCCCAGCCTCAGGTGCGTGAAAAGGTTCTGAATCACTTCGGCCTGGATGCAGAGCGCAAGCTTCTGCTCTACGCCCCCACCTTCCGGGCTGACCACTCCACCGATGCCTACCGTATCGATATGGATGCAGCTCTGACGGCCTGTGAGAAGCGATTCGGAGGCACCTGGACCGGTCTGGTCCGCCTGCATCCCAATGTGGCCGGACAGTCTGCCGAGCTGTTCCTGTACGATCAGGGCCGGATTCTGGACGCCACCTCCTACCCGGATATGCAGGAGCTTCTCATCAGTGCAGACCTGCTGATTACGGACTATTCCTCTTCCATGTTTGACTATGCACTGAGCCGCAGGCCCTGCATCCAGTTTGCACTGGATCTGGACTGCTACCGCAAAGACCGGAATTTCTACTTCCCTCTGGATCAGCTGCCCTTCCCTCTTGCCACTACCAATGAGGAGCTGGCACAGCAAATTCTGAATTTCGACGAAGAGACCTATCTCACCCATTGGGACCACTTCCGTTCCTCCCAGTCCTTCTGCGAGGATGGAAACGCCTCCAAGCGCTGCGCCCAGTGGATTGAAGATCGCATCAACGGAAAGGATTGAATATTTTGAGACGAGTAATTACTTACGGCACCTTTGACCTTCTGCACTACGGTCACATCAACCTCCTGCGCCGGGCCAAGGCTCAGGGTGACTACCTGGTGGTGGCACTGTCCACCGATGAATTCAACTGGAATCAGAAGCAGAAAAAAAGCTATTTTTCCTATGAAGAGCGCAAGGCCATGCTGGAGGCCATTCGCTATGTGGATCTGGTCATTCCCGAAAACAACTGGGACCAGAAGAAAACCGATGTGGAAAAATACAACATCGATGTTTTCGTCATGGGCGATGACTGGGAAGGCAAGTTTGACTTCCTGAAGGATCAGTGCGAGGTGGTCTATCTGCCCCGTACCCCGGAAATCTCCACCACCAAGATCAAATCCGAACTGCACACCTGATACTATGAGA
>RCNH01000037.1_pt1 | contig 63094 bp, 60 predicted proteins | sample 2041161 | NCBI WGS metagenome assembly RCNH01 (sample SAMN09708215, study PRJNA481090) | Feces metagenome, whole genome shotgun sequencing project. | biome: feces | host: Leptonychotes weddellii | place: Antarctica: Sion Island | collected 2010-03-01 | reverse complement strand
AAGATCGTTGGCTCCATCAACAAGGTTACCGCTGAAGAGAACGCTGCTAAGCGCAAGGAGTTCTGGGAGACCGTTGAGATCGGCAAGACCTACACCGGTACTGTCAAGAGCCTGACCAGCTACGGCGCCTTCATCGATATCGGCGGCGTGGACGGCCTGTGCCACATCAGCGAGCTGAGCTGGGATCGCATCAAGCACCCCCGCGAGGTTGTCAATGTCGGCGACGTTGTGGAAGTTTATGTGCGTGATCTGGACACCGAGGCACAGAAGGTTTCCCTGGGCTACAAGAAGGCCGAGGACAACCCCTGGAGCAAGCTGGAGAACGAGTATCCCGTTGGCAGCACCTTCCATGCTCCCGTTGTGAGCATCACCAAGTTCGGTGCTTTCGTTCGCATCCTGCCCGGTGTGGACGGTCTGGTTCACATCAGCGAGATCAGCAACGAGCGCGTTGAGAAGGTCAGCGACGTTCTGAAGGTCGGCGATATGGTCGACGTAAAGCTGCTGGACGTTGACTTCGACAAGAAGCGCATCAGCCTGTCCATGAAGGCTCTGCTGAACGACGCTCCTACTGAGGACGCCGAGTAATCAGCACTTAAAAGAATGACTCTTTTATCCGTCCGGCATTTGCCGGACGGATTTTTTGTGCTATAATGTGCTTATCACATGACGAGGAACAGCAAGGAGAAAATGATGCAGAAGCTGAAAATGATCTATGAAAAACATCGCGAAGCAATCGACTATCTGTTCTGGGGCGTATTGGCTACAGCACTGAACATATTGCTGCTGCCGCTGTTCATGGCTTTGGGAATGAGCGCTTCTCTGGCAAATCTGCTGGATTTGTGCATCTGCATTCTGTTTGCCTATATGACCAATCGACGCTTTGTATTCCGCAGCAAAACCCATGGCAATGCCGCTTTGCGGGAATTTGCTTCCTTTTTGGCAGGCCGCGCAGTAACCGGCGTGATTGACCAGATTATCATTATGGTGTCGGTGGATCATTTCGGCGCCCTGGCCGCAGCGGGCCTTGCCAGCGGTGTGGGTCTGTTTGATACAGCAGTCTGGCTGGGCCTTTGGGCTACCGGCTGGAAGGTAGTCAGCAACGTGATTGTGGTAATTCTGAACTATGTGTTCAGCAAACTCTTTATCTTCAAAAACAAAGGCTGAGAGCGGACGGATTTGTCTGCGCAGCGCAGCACTAAGGGAGGTCATTCTTATGAAGAATAAATCGCAGGGCTTTGCATTCCGTCTTACCGGGTTGATTCTGGGTATCGTGGCGGCGGCAACATCGGTTGTGGCCATCGTGTTCGCTGCGATTGGTCTGCACCGTTCGCGTCAGTGCAAACACTGCAAAATGGAGGAACTGTATAAATGACACGTGAAGACATTCTGAGCAGAGTGGATCACACCCTGCTGAAGCCCGAGGCAACCTGGCCCGACATCCAAAAGATCTGCGATGAGGCTATGGAAAACCATACCGCATCCATCTGCATCAACACCTGCTATGTAAAGCAGGCAGCAGAGTACATGAAGGGTGCAGTGCCGGTGTGCACGGTAGTTGGCTTCCCTCTGGGCGCCATGGATACCGCTTCCAAGGCCTTCGAGGCCAAGACCGCCATTGAAAACGGTGCCGAGGAAGTGGATATGGTCATCAACATCGGCCGCCTGAAAAACGGCGAGTACGATGCTGTGCGCGAAGACATTGCAGCCGTTAAGCGCGCTGTGGGCAGCAAGATTCTCAAGGTAATCATCGAAACCTGCCTGCTCACCGATGAGGAAAAGAAAAAGATGTGTGACATCGTGGCCGAGGCCGGCGCAGACTTCATCAAGACCAGCACCGGTTTCTCCACCGGCGGTGCTACCTTCCACGATATTGAGCTGTTTGCACGCTGCTGCAAGGGCCGCATCAAAATCAAGGCGGCGGGCGGCATCAGCACTGTGGAGGATATGGAAAAGTTTATTGCCCTGGGCGCAGATCGTCTGGGCACCAGCCGTGCCATCAAGATCATGAATGGTCAGCAGGCACTGGGTTATTGATCTCGCATTATGAACTAAGAAAACTCCGCGGTCGGCTTTTGTCCGGCGGCGGAGTTTTTTGTGTAAAATTCAGAAAAAAGAATCATTTCGGGCGGGGGAATAAACATGGAATTTTCGATGAAAAATGCTCTGCCGCCACCTTTCGGCCTTTGGAACGAGCGGGGAGGAGTACTTGGAATCCGGCCACCCCTGTGATATAATATAACCTGTATTGCTGTATCTGCTCAGCGGAAAAGGGAGGTGGCCGGATGCGCCGCAGAATCAATGTTTGCACGGCTTTGCTCTGCCTGTGTGCGCTGCTGCTTACCGGATGTACCGATCTGGGCAGTACCACTGCGGGAGTGGAAGAATTGCTGCGTGCACCTCAGCTGCCGGGCGAATACAGCCAGGTGCAGAAAGCACTGAATGCCTATCTGGGTGAGAGTGCACAGCTGAAATATCCGGCCAGCGGTGACTTCCTTTCGCCCTTCCTTTTTGGCGACTGGGACGGCAACGGAACCAACGATGCCGCAGTGCTTTATACCACACCGGCAAAGGGCCAGAATGTGCATTTGGCTGTTCTGGAACAGGAGCACGACTACTGGCGTGTGACGCAGGAGGTGGAAGGTCTTTCCACCAGTGTGGACAGCGTAACCAGCGCTGACATTCAGAACGGCACCAGCAGTCAGCTGATTGTGGGTTACGGAAGTACCCAGGGTGACCGGTATCTGGCTGTGTATTCTTACGAAGCGGAAACGCTGGAGCCGGTTTTGGAGCAGGCATATTCCCAGTATTTGCTGCAGGATATCACCGGCAACGGCCAGCAGGACCTTGTGATTGTGAACCCTGCCAGTGAATCTTCACTGACCGTGCAGCTTCTGACCAATGTGGACGGCCAGTTCCGCGTTGTGCAGGAAGTGGGCATGGGAAAACAGAGCTTCACCGGCTGCGCAGGCCTTTATTCCAGCGTGGGTCAGGATGGCAGCCGCTACCTGATTCTGGACGGCTACACCGGCGAAACCGGAACAGCTATGGCAAGCAGCATTCTGCATTATGATTCCCGCCTGCAAAAGCTGGAACCCTTTGTGCCGCTGGGCACAGAAGATCTGTTTACCGCTACCCGGCGCTATTTCCCCGTGCTGCACAGCATGGATATTGACGATAACGGTACGGTGGAAATTCCCACGGTTCTGTCCGAAGAAGAAGGCGGTACGGTAGCCTTTACGCAGGATCGCCGCCTGTGCTTTGTGTCCTGGCGCGATTACATCAGCGAAAACGAAGAAGAAGTCAGCTATGGCGTGCTGGATGTGGAGTATGGCTTTTTCCTGCCGCTGCCCAGCGCCTGGAAGGGCCAGGTCATGCTCACCGAAAATGAGGCAGAGCAGGCATGGGAAGTGCGCAGCCAGCAGGACGAACAGCTGCTTATATCGGTTCGGGCGGGCAGACAAACCGCATCACCGCCGGGCTATACACATATTGCAATGCTGGGCGGCGTGCAGGTGCAGGCAAAACTGGACCCCGCAGAGCAGGAAGTGACCTATCGGGAATTGATTGATGGATTCCGGGCGCTGTGATCTGCGCCCAATAAATATCCCCCACAGGAGGAAGAGTATGAGAAGAGTATTGGTGGTAGAGGACGAAGAAAGTATCCGCGAATTGATCGCGCTCAACCTGCGTATGGCAGGCTGGGAAGCCCTGCAGGCTGACAGTGCCGAGCGTGCGCTGGAATTGCTGGGCAGCGGCATTCACTGTGATGCCGCAGTGCTGGATGTGATGCTGCCCGGTATGAACGGCTTTTCTCTGTGTGAAACGATTCGCCGGGATGATGCAGACATCGGCATCATCATTTTGAGCGCCAAAGGCATGGAAGAGGATAAGATTCGCGGTTTGTCCATCGGCGCAGATGATTACATGACAAAGCCGTTCAGTGTCAGTGAGCTTCTGGCCCGCATTGAGGCGCTTTGCCGCCGTGTAAGCCGCAGTCAGCCTGCCAACCAGCAGGTGGAGGAAACACGTCTTGTCAGCGGCCAGTTTGTGCTGGATGAAAAAAGCCGTGTGCTGTATAAGGCCGGTCAGCCCATTGATCTGACTCAGGTGGAGTTCCAGATCATGGAGCTGTTCTTCCAGAATCCCGGCACTGCGCTGGTGCGGGAAAAAATTCTGGAAGGCGTCTGGGGCGAAAACTATTACGGCGACGTAAAGATTGTGGATGTGAACATCCGCCGTCTGCGCATGAAAATTGAGGATGAGCCCTCCAGCCCTAAGCATATCCTGACGGTGTGGGGCTATGGCTATCGCTGGAACGGCTGATCGCCGCTTCGTAAAATCTTACAGCAAGGGAGGCGGCTGCCATCAACAGCATCACAAAGCGCTGGCTGCGCGGCAGTCTGCTGCTCACAATTCTGGCTCTGGTTCTGGCCGAGGGCGTGTTCCTGTATTCCAGTTATAATGCGTATTACAACGGTGCCCGGCAGGCTATGCTGAGCCGTTTTTCCAGTGTGTCGGGGCAGCTGAAGATGTATTCTGACACGCAGGACCCGGATACAAGCCGCAGCCTTGCGCTTCGCCGCATGGTGGAGCAGTTTGAAGATAAGGATAAGTTTGAGTTTCAGCTGCTGGATGTGACGGGCCAGGTGCTCAGCAGTTCCAGCGGCTTTGCCCAGCAGGGCGCTGTGACCGAGCGGGATTTTCGCCGTGCGGTGGACAGCGGAGAGGGCTTGGGCGAATCCATTTATCGCACAGCCGAAGGTGAAAAGGTGCTGGCTGTTACCTGGGTGCTGCAGGAAGGTGCTCAGGAAGTGGCGGCTCTGCGCATGGTCAGCAGCCTTAGCCTGGTGGATGAGGCACTGGTACAGCGTGCGTTGATCAGCGCCGGCGTGGCGCTGACAGTGCTGGCGTTTACCATCTGGTCCGGTCTGTTCTTTATCCGCTCCATCGTGGTTCCCTTGGGTCAGGTGGAAGCAACAGCTACCCGGATTGCGCGCGGTGACCTGGAAGCCCGGCTGGAATCGCAGGGCCGAACGGATGAAATCGGCCGTCTGTGCGATACCATCAATCAGATGGCAGAGGATCTGGACAAAACCGAACGCATGAAGAATGAATTTATCAGTTCGGTGAGCCATGAGCTGCGCACGCCGCTGACCAGCATCCGGGGCTGGGTGGAAACCATCGCTGCCATTCGGGACCCGGAGGATGAAAACTATCGCAAGGGTTTGGCGATCATCGGCTCGGAAACCGAGCGTTTGTATGGCATGGTGGAAGAGCTTCTGGACTTTTCCCGGCTGCAAAACGGGATCAAAATGGAGTGCGAGCCCTTGGATCTGGTGGCAGAGCTCACGGATGCTGCCCTCTTTATGGAGGCACGCATCCAGCGGGAAGGTCTGCGCCTGGTATACGAGGAGCCGGAACTTCCGCTGCCGGTTTATGCCGACGGCAACCGTCTGCGGCAGGTGTTCATCAATGTAATGGACAATGCCGTAAAATATTCCAGTCCCGGCGGAGCCATAACCCTGGATCTGCTGCAGGACGGCGAAAACGCCTATGTGCTCATCAGCGATGAAGGACGGGGCATTTCGCCGGAGGATCTGCAAAATGTTAAGCTGAAATTCTTCAAGGGCAAAGGTGCGGTCCGCGGCAGCGGCATCGGCCTGGCCGTTGTGGATGAAATCGTGAACGCCCTGGACGGTACAGTGGATATTGAAAGCGAACTGGGAAAGGGCACCACGGTTAAAATCCGGCTGCCGCTGCTTCGGACACATGAGTCGGGCAGCAAGGCGGAACGACCGGACTAATTTAAGAAAAAGGAGATTTGAGCCATTGGAAAAACCCAAAGAATGTTTTAAGACCAGCGTTGGCGGTCAGGCCCTGATGGAGGGCATTATGATGCGCGGCCCTGAAAAAATCTGTGTGGCGGTTCGTAAGCCGGACGGCGAAATTGATTTGTCCTGCGAGCCGGTAAAGCATCGCCCCTGGAGCAAAATCCCCTTTGTGCGGGGCGTGTTCAACATGGTGGAGAATATGGTACTGGGCTATCGGTATCTGATGCATTCCGCCGAAGTGAGCATGGGCGATGACTATGTAGAAGAAGAATCCAAGTTCGATTTGTGGATGGCAAAGCACTTCGGCGAAAAAGCTGAAAAGGCCATGATGACCATTGCAGGCGTCATGGGCGTTTTTCTGGCTCTGGTGTTGTTTATGGTGCTGCCCACCGCACTGGTGGGGCTTCTCAACCACTTTGTGCCCCTGGGCGGTGCCAAGGTGGTGCTGGAAGGCGTGGTCAAGCTGATGATCTTTATCGGCTACCTGTTCCTGTGCACCCGCATGAAAGAAATTCACCGTGTGTTTGAATATCACGGTGCAGAACACAAGACCATTGCCTGCTATGAGCACGGTCAGGAGTTAACGGTGGAAAATATCCGCAAGCATTGCCGGTTCCATCCCCGCTGTGGTACCAGTTTTTTGATTCTGGTTCTGATTGTCAGCATCTTCCTTTCCTCGGTTCTGCCCTGGGAGAACACGGCGCTGCGCGTGGTATATAAACTGCTGCTGCTGCCGGTGGTCATGGGCATCAGCTATGAGCTGATTAAGCTTGCCGGCCGCTATGACAACATCTTTACCCGCATCATCAGCGCACCGGGCCTGTGGCTTCAGCGCCTGACCACCTTTGAACCGGACGATTCCATGATTGAGGTGGCCATCGCCGCGGTTAAGCCGGTTCTGCCCGAAAACCCGGAGGAAGGCCTGTGGTAATCGGATTGTCAGCAGGCGCAGAACCGCGCCAGGCGCTGACCGCTGTGCGCAGGCTGCTGCAAGAGCATCAGTGCCCCGATCCTGCGTTCGATGCCAGAGAGCTGGTAATGCTGGTCACAGGGCGGGACCCTCGCCTGGATGATACACCGCTTACAGACCGCCAAACGGAACAGCTGGCTCAGCTGGCCCAAAAACGTGCGGAGCGCTGGCCCCTGCAATACATCGAGGGACATTGGTCTTTTCTGGATTTCGAGCTGGAAGTTGGGCCGGGCGTGCTGATTCCGCGGGCGGATACCGAGGTGGTCTGTGAAGCTGCGGCCCGCACACTGGAACACTGTTCGGCCCCCAGAGTGCTGGATCTCTGTGCCGGCAGCGGTGCATTGGGCCTTGGCATCAAGCGTCTGGTGCCGGCGGCACAGGTCACGGCACTGGAAAAAAGCCCGGATGCATATGTTTATCTGGAGCGCAATGTGGCGCAGGCACTGCCGGGCTATTCCCGGTCGATGCCGGCTGTGCAGCCGGTGCAGGGGGATGTATTCCGCTATCAGGATGAGCTGCCGGCCGGGCAGCTGGACTTGATTGTTTCCAATCCGCCCTATCTCACGGCACAGGAAATGCAGCAGCTCCAGCCGGAAGTGGCGTTTGAACCCAGTATGGCGCTGGAAGCCGGCACAGATGGTTTGGATTTTTACCGCCACATTGCGGCAAACTATCAAAGGGCGCTGCGCAGCGGCGGAGCTCTGGCATTTGAAATCGGATGTCAGCAGGCCCAGGCAGTAAGCGATTTGCTGCGGCAAAACGGCTGGCAGCAGATCGAAGTGTGCCGGGACTTTGGCGGCAATGATCGTGCCGTACTGGCAAAAGCACCTTAAAACGGACTTACTCTGCGAAAAAGCAAAAAGTTGACAACTGTTAGTTGTCGCGCGTCCCGGCTTTGTGTTATAATAAATGCAACAAGCAAGGCCCCAATCGGGCCAGAAGGAGCAATACAGAATGGCAGAAAAAAAGAGTGCCGCTTCCACAAAAAAGGCGGTTGTAAGTGATAAAAAGGCCGCGCTGGAAACCGCGCTGGCCCAGATTGAAAAGCAGTTCGGCAAAGGCGCCGTAATGAAGCTGGGCAGCAACAGCTCCATGCAGGTGGATGCAATATCCACCGGCAGTCTGTCGCTGGATATTGCGCTGGGTGTGGGCGGTGTGCCCCGCGGCCGTGTGGTCGAAGTCTATGGCCCTGAGTCCAGCGGTAAAACAACACTGGCTCTGCACATCCTGGCCGAGGCTCAGAAAAACGGCGGTGAAGTAGCCTTCATCGACGTCGAGCACGCCCTGGACCCCGAATATGCCCGCGCTCTGGGTGTGGATATTGACAGCCTGCTGGTCAGCCAGCCGGATACCGGCGAGCAGGCCCTGGAAATCTGCGAAGCACTGGTGCGCAGCGGCGCCATTGATGCCATTGTCATCGACTCGGTAGCTGCCATGGTGCCCCGTGCCGAAATTGAAGGCGAAATGGGCGACAGCCACGTGGGCCTGCAGGCTCGTCTGATGAGCCAGGCTCTGCGCAAGCTCACCGGCGTTATCGGCAAGACCAACACCGTGGCTGTGTTCATCAACCAGCTGCGTGAAAAGGTAGGCGTGGTGTACGGCAACCCCGAGGTTACTGCCGGCGGCCGTGCCCTGAAATACTATTCCAGCGTGCGCATTGATGTGCGCCGTATTGAAGGCCTGAAGGACTCCAGCGGTCAGTTCATCGGTAACCGCACCCGCGCAAAAGTTGTTAAGAATAAGGTAGCACCGCCCTTTAAGGAAGCTGAATTTGATATCATGTTCGGTGAGGGCATCAGCAAGGTAGGCGAGATTCTGGATCTGGCCGTTGTGCTGGGCATTGCGCAGAAGAGCGGCGCATGGTTCAACTACGGTGATATTCGCCTGGGTCAGGGTCGTGACAATGCCAAGAGCTTCCTGAAAGAACATCCTGAGATCATGGACGAGATCGAAGCAAAGGTGCGTGCGGATGCCAGCCGTCTGAGCATGGGCCGTAAGGGCGCCAAGGCAGCTCCGCCGTCTGCGGCAGCCCCTGCTGCCCCCGCTGCTCCCGCTGCATCCGATGCAGAGCCCGCAGCCCCTGCCCGCAAGGTTCCTGCTGCCAGCGAAGCCGATCTGGACATTCTGGTGGAAGACTAAGCGGTGGAAGCGATCACCATTACCGCCGTTAAGCAAACCAAGCGCGGTCGTTTTGCGCTGTTCTGTGAAGATGAGTTTTTGTTCAGTGTGGACAGTGAAACCTATTTTCTGGAGCATCTGCGGGAGGGCATGGTTCTCAGCAGTGCCGATCTGGATTTGCTGCGCCGCAAAAGCGATACCCGCAAGGCCAAGGATAAGGCGCTGCAGTATCTTTCCCTGCGGGACTATGCAAGCGGCGAACTATATGATAAGCTTTGTCTTAAATTTGACCCCCATTCTGCGGCGGCAGCCGTGGCCAAAATGCAGGAATTGGGCTTGCTCAACGACCGGGCCTTTGCGCTGCACCGGGCCAAATATCTGTTGAATCAGCACAAAAGCCGCAGCCAGATTTTGTACCATCTGGCAGGCAAGGGCGTTGACCGTGCCACTGCACAGGAAGTGCTGGATCAGCTGTATGATGAAATGGAAGAGGACCCGGAGCTCATTGCAGCCTGTGATCTTTTGAAAAAGAGCTATGGCCGCAAGCTGCGGGAGGGTAAACGCCAGAATGTGATTGCCGCACTGGCGCGCCGGGGCTTTGGAATGGGCGTGATCCGTCAGGCCCTGGAGCAATATGAAACCGAATATCTGACCTCGGATGAGGACTGACCCGCCTTGTGCTTTTTGCAAAAAAGCCCTGGGCGGGCTTTGCGGCGTTAAGCGCCGAATTAAAATTTATCGTACCCGGGAGTTTTTTCCGGATAAACCGAGCGCTGTGAGCTGCATTTTCGGCAGTTCTGCGCCCTGATCCATAGAAATGAAGGAGCAATACCCTATGAACATCGCATTGATCAGCTTGGGCTGCCCCAAGAACCAGGTAGATGCCGACGTGATGTGCCATGCCCTGATTAAGGCAGGCCATACCACCACCGCTTTTTTGGAAGAGGCCGACTGCATCATCGTAAACACCTGCGGCTTTATTGAGAGCGCCAAGGCCGAGGCCATCGAGAATATTCTGGAGGCCTGTTCCTATAAGCAGACGAACCCTGATCTCAAGGTAGTTGTTACCGGCTGCCTGGCTCAGCGCTATCAGTCCGAAATCCGCAAGGAAATTCCCGAGGTGGATGCCGTTGTGGGCATTGGCAGCAACGAGGCACTGCCTGCCATTCTGGAGCGCCTTTCCCAGGGCCCGCAGGAGAGCTACGGCCCCAAGACGGATTTGCCTTTGGGCGGTGACCGCGTGATCAGTACACCCGCTCACTACGCTTACTTAAAGATTGCCGAAGGCTGCAGCAATGGCTGCTATTACTGCGCCATTCCGCTGATTCGCGGCGGTCTGCGCAGCCGTCCCATTGAGGATTGCGTGGCCGAAGCCCGCTGGCTTGCCAGCGAAGGCGTGCAGGAGCTGATTGTGGTTGCTCAGGACCCCACGGCCTATGGCAACGACTGGGGTCACAACAGCATCTGTGAGCTGCTGGAAGAGCTGGAAAAAATTGACGGAATCCGCTGGATTCGCCTGATGTACGCCTATCCGGAGCGCATCACCGATGAGTTTATCCAGACCATTGCCAAGAGCAAGAAGATTGTGCGCTATCTGGATCTTCCCATTCAGCACTGCAACGAGCAGATTCTGAAATCCATGAACCGCAAGGGTGGATTTGAGGCCATCAAGAGCAGCATCGACCGTCTGCGCGCTGCCATTCCCGGCATTACGCTGCGCACCACGCTGATTGCCGGTTTCCCGGGCGAAACCCAGGAGCAGTTTGATGAGCTGTGCCGCTTTGTAAAGGAGATGCAGTTTGATCGCCTGGGCTGCTTTGCTTACAGCGCTGAGGAAAACACTGTGGCAGCAACCATGCCCAATCAGATTGATCCGGATGAAAAACAGCGCCGTGCCGACCTGATTATGCAGATCCAGACCGGTATCATGGCGCAGAAGCAGGCCGCCAAGGTGGGCAGCACTGTTACCGTGCTGTGTGACGGCATCGACGACGAGTCCGGTCTGTATTTGTGCCGTACCGAAGGCGATGCGCCCGAAATTGACGGCTGTGTTTGCGTGCGCAGCGAAGAGCCTTTGCGCCCCGGCACCTTCTATGAGGTGGCCGTGGACGACAGTGATATGTATGACCTGTTCGGTACAGTGGTGCGCCCTCTGCCCTGAATCGGCTGATTTTTTGAAAGATTTAAAGGAGAGTTTGCTATGAATCTGCCCAATAAACTTACCCTGATGCGCATTCTGCTGGTTCCGGTGTTTATGGTGTGCGCTACCCAGGCTTTCGATGCAGGCTGGATGCTGGCTGCTGGTATTGTGTTTGCTGTGGCCAGCTTCACCGACTTTTTGGATGGTCACCTGGCCCGCAAGTGGAATATGGTAACCGACTTCGGCAAGTTTGCCGATCCGCTGGCCGATAAGCTGCTCACCACAACTGCATTTATTTACATGATGCAGATGGGTGCCTGTGACCCCATTGTACTGGTCATCATTCTGGCCCGCGAATTTGCCGTATCCGGCCTGCGCATGGTGGCGGCCGGCAGCGGTCAGGTAATCGCAGCCAATATGTGGGGCAAGGTAAAGACCGTGCTGCAGATGATTACCGTGCTGGTGTTCTACTTTGGCATTTCCATCGAGGGCTGGATGCAGCAGGATGCAGCAAGTGCCTATCATATGCAGATGGTCGGCTGGGTTCTGTGCTGGCTGGTGGCTGCGGTTACGCTGCTGTCCGGCGTAATTTATCTGTGGCAGAATCGTGCCTGCATCAACACCGCAAAATAAGAACCTGTGCTATTTATACTTGACGGACAGGTCGTGTATGGTTATAATAGACAATATAAATGCGTTTTAGTTGGAAAGAGTACCGCAGCATCACTGCCGCAAGAGAGAAGAGGTCATCGGCTGAAAGCCCCTTCAGGCAGCAGCAGCGGGAAGTGCGTCCAATGAGCACGGGGGATGAACTGACAGTAGTTCCCTGCGGCAGGCCCCGTTACAGGCCCCACGAGTGATAAACCGGAGTGGAACCGCGGTATTTGCCGCCTCCGTCTGCTGCAAAAATGGCAGACGGGGGCGTTTTTTTATTGCTTCCGTCTGCAAGAAACGATTTAGAAGGAGTGGTCATATCATGCAGATTTTCAATACCCTGACCCGTAAAAAAGAAGAATTTATCCCTATGGTGCCCGGCGAGTATCGCATTTACGTGTGCGGCCCCACCGTGTACAACTATATTCACATTGGCAACGCCCGCCCCGTGGTGGTATTCGATACCCTGCGCCGCTATCTGGAATATAAGGGCAACAAGGTTTACTATGTGTCCAACATCACCGACATTGATGATAAGCTGATCAAGCGCGGTCAGGAAGAGGGCACCAGTATGCGTGAAGTAGCTCAGCGTTTTGAAGCTGAGTTCATCAAGGACAGCAACGGCCTGAACGCTCTGACTCCCACGGTGCGTCCCCGTGCAACCGAGCACATCGACGAGATCCTGGGCATCGTCAAGGATATTCTGGACAAGGGCTATGGCTATGTAGCAAAGAACGGCGACGTTTATTTCCGCGCCAAGAAGTTCAAGGATTACGGTAAGCTGAGCCATCTGAACCTGGACGATCTGGAGAGCGGCAACCGTGAGCTGCGCAGCCAGATGGACGATGATCTGAAGGAAGATCCTGCTGATTTTGCTGTCTGGAAGGCAGCCAAGCCCGGAGAGCCTGCTTGGGAAAGTCCCTACGGTATGGGCCGTCCCGGCTGGCACATCGAGTGCAGCGCCATGGCCCGCAAGCATCTGGGCAAGACCATTGACCTGCACTGCGGTGGTCAGGACCTGATTTTCCCGCACCACGAGAACGAGATTGCACAGAGCGAGTGCGCCAACGGCTGCGAATTTGCTCACTACTGGATGCACAACGGCTTCCTGAATATCGACAACCATAAGATGAGCAAGAGTGCAAACAACTTCTTCACCGTGCGCGAAATCGCCGAGAAGTACGGCTATGAGCCCATCCGTTACTTCCTGCTCACCGCAGGTTACCGGATGCCGCTGAACTACACCGTTGATCTGATTGAAAGCTGCAAGAGCAGCCTGGAGCGTCTGTACAACTGCCGCGAGAATCTGGATTTCATGATCGAAAAGGCCGGCGAAGGCAGCGATGAGCTGCTGGCTAAAGCAGAGGAAGCCCGCGTAAAGTTTGAGAAGGCCATGGATGATGACCTGAACACGCCTGACGCACTGGCTGCCCTGTTCGATCTGGTTAAGGAGATCAACACGCTGGCCCCCAAGGCTTCCAAGGAAGCTCTGGTAAAGACCGCTGAAATGTTTGATAAGCTGGCCGGCGTTTTGGGCCTGCTGTACAACCACAAGAAGGACGAGGTCCCCGCTGAAGTGACCGAACTGGTGGCAAAGCGTGCCGATGCCAAGAAGGCAAAGGATTGGGCTACAGCAGATGCTATCCGCGATCAGCTGACCCAGATGGGCTGGGCCGTAAAGGATACCGCTCAGGGTCCCCAGCTGAGCAAGCTGTAAGCAATTCTGTGCCCTGACAGCACAGTGAAATAAAACCGCCGCTCCCTTGCTTCGGGGGCGGCGGTTTTATGTTATACTGTAGTTGCAGCAAACGGGGTATGCGCATGGTGTGCCCTCTGCTGTATCCGAACAAGAAACATCCGTTCCGGATTGATATGCGGGCCGGACAAGGAGAAATTTCTTCATGAAACAGGAAAAACAACCTTTGCAGCAAGCATCGCTGCGGCCGCTGCTTGTGCTGCTGGGGACAGCGCTTTTGGTCAGAATTGTACTGATCTGCGTTACGCCGGGTTATCCCTATGACCAGACAAACTTTTTTGCGTGGGCAGATCGCATGACCACAGTGGGGCCGGCGGATTTTTATGCGCCGGGTTACTGGGCAGATTATCCCCCGGGGTCCATTCTGCTGCTGTGGGGTGTGGGCTGGGCAATGGATTTATTCCATCTGGCTCTGCCGCAAAAGGGGGCACTTGTGCTTATGGCACTGCCCACCATTCTGTGTGATCTGGGCATGGCAGTGCTGGTCTGGCGGATCGGCAGGCGATACCTGGATGATCGCCGTGCCCTTTGGTTGGCAGCCTTCATCGCATGGAATCCGGCACTTATTTATGATACAGCTGTCTGGAAGCAGCTGGATGGTCTGCTGTGTTTCTTTTTGCTGGCTGCGTTCTGGCTGCTCGAACAGCAGAAAATGCTGCCGGCAGCATTTTTGTATGGTGTGGCCCTGAGTATGAAACCCCAGGCACTGCTGCTGGGCCCTATACTGGCGCTGTGCTTTCTGCGCCCGCTGCTGCCCAAGCAGGGTGAAAGGCAGAATCGCGTTGGTGTTGCAAAGGCTGTGGGACAGGGGATCGCCGGGGCGCTGGTTGCTCTGATACCGCTGTTTCTTTCGGCCATTCCGTTTGCGGGCATTGCAGGAGCACCGGAGCTGCTCTGGAAAAATTACGCTTCGGCCACGCAGAACTATCCCTATGCCACTGTCAATGCCTGCAATCTGATGGGGGCGCTGGGTGGAAACTGGGTGCAGCAGGATAGCATGATCGGCCTGCTTTTCAGCTGGAAAGGTTTGGGAACGGCACTGCTTGTGCTGCTGAGTATTGCCACATTGGCGCTGGCCGTTATCGGCCACTGCAAAAACCGCTTTTCACCGCTGGTGCTGGCGGCATTCTATTTGTCCGGAATCTTTGCGCTGGCCCATCGGATGCATGAGCGCTATCTGATTCTGGGTTTGATTTTGCTGATTGCTGCGGCGGCCCGATGGAATGAGCGGCGGCTGCTGGGTGTGGCGGCTGCCTTTTCGGTGACCACGTTGCTGAATCAGGCAATGGTGTACAGCCAGGTGGGCACAAAAGACGAATTTTTGCAGTCAGCTGCAAGCTCGCTGATGTTCCACGCCGTGAGCATTGCCAATGCAGCGGCTTTTCTTGTGCTGGCGGTGGTCGTTTGCAATCTGGTAATTCGGGATCAGAGAGAGCCCTTCTGTCTGCCGCAGCGGTGTGAAAAGCCGGAACCCCCTCTTGCGCAGCCCAAGTGGACGAAGCAGGAGCGCCTGTGTCTGATGACAATCACACTGGCAACGGCACTGATTTCCTTTTGGGATCTGGGAGATTACACGGCACCGCAAACTGTACTGGACGGCAATGCACAACCCGTGCGGGGCAGTGTGCAGGTGCAGGGCGAAGCACGGGAAGTGTGGGTTTATTCCCAGATCAGCGGCGATGGCACGTTGCTGCTGCGGGACAGCAGCGGAGCGGAAGCAGCCAGGATTGCGCTGGGGCATACAAATACCTTTTGCTGGACAAGGGCAGATGTTCCGTCTCTTGCGGAATATCAGGTGGAAATCGAAAACGGTGCCATTCTGGAAATGGCATTCCGGGATGAAGCGGGCCACCTGCTGGCGGTGACCGGAGATGCTGCGCTTGCCCCTGCACTGGATGAACAGATGCTGGTGCCGGACGAGATCAGCTACCGCAACAGTATGTATTTTGATGAAATCTATCATGGACGCACTGCATATGAACAGCTGCATCATATGCCTATCTATGAGATTACGCATCCGCCGCTGGGTAAGGTGCTCATTATGCTGGGCATCTCACTGTTTGGCATGACCGGTTTTGGCTGGCGGTGTGTCGGTGCAGCCTTCGGAGTGGCTATGGTTCCGGTACTGTATCTGCTGGCACGGCGGCTGACCCGGCGGCCGCACCTGGCCTGTGCGGCGGCGGTGCTGTTTGCACTGGACGGTTTCCGCCTTGCACAAAGCCGCATTGCAACCATTGATGTATATGGTACCTTTTTCATCCTTCTGTCGGCCTACTTTATGGTGTGGTATGCTCAAAGTGTGCTGGAGCACGGTGTGAACCGCAGCGTTATGCCGATGGCGCTGTGCGGCCTCAGCTTCGGATTGGGAGCGGCCAGCAAATGGACGGGCATTTATGCCGGCTCAGGCCTGGCAGTACTGTATTTTGCAGTGCTGTGGATGCGTGCAAAACAGAAAAAGCCCGGTTTTCGCCGGGAGTTCCTCTGGGCCATGGCAGGCGGAGTGCTCTTTTTTGTACTGGTGCCCTTTGCCGTTTATTATGGCAGCTATTTTGTGTACCGCTGGCAGAATCCCGCATTTGGTTTTGGACAGTGGTGGCAAAATCAGCTGGGAATGTTCTCCTATCACAAGGACCTTGAGTCTGTGCATTCCTTCGCGTCGAATTGGTATACCTGGCCGCTGATGCTTCGCCCGGTATGGTATTACATGGGTACAGGGCTTAACCCCGGGCAGGCAGCCGGAATTTCCGGCATGGGCAATCCGATTGTGTGGTGGGCTTCTTCGGCTGCGGTGCTCTGGCTGTTCTGGCAGCAGTGCAGCGGAAAAGGAACCCGGCCCGGCGGTGCAGTGACAGTGCTGTATCTGACCCAACTGCTGCCCTGGATGCTGGTGCCGCGCTGTACCTTCCTGTATCATTATTTTCCCAGTCTGGTGTTTGCGATACTGGCACTGGTCCTGTGGCTTGGCCGGCTGTGGGAAAAACACCCCAAGGCAGCGCGTCGCCTGATGGCTGTGCTGCTGGCCTTGAGCGGCATCACGTTCCTTTTTCTGCTGCCCGCAGTAAACGGGATGACGATTCCGGTCGGCTGGGCACATCTCACCCGCTGGCTGCCCAGCTGGCAGCTTTACGCGCTTTAAAAAGAAAAAGGCCCCGGTTCCTGCTTGAATACAGGAACCGGGGCCTTTTGATGTACGGAACAATTATTTATCCTGCAGATAAATGTGGTGAGACAGACCATTCACAAAGAAGGGGGGCAGCTCGGCCTGAATCAGCGGACGAGCATAGTCCAGGAATTCCTGGGTCATGCCGGTGTGATCCGAGGTGATCCATTCCACGGGTACCTTCTTTTCCAGGTTGGCCACGTCGGTGATGGGGGACAGCACAGTGGTGTACTGGTAGGGCGTATTGGAAACACGCTCCAGACCAACCATCTCGCCGGTGTGACCCTCAAAGGCAGCCTGAACAGCAGCGCCGCCCAGCTGGAAAGCCTCGGTGATGTCAGTACGGCTGGTCAGATGAGCTGCACAGCGCTGCAGGGTAGACAGCTCGATGCTGCGGGTCTTGGTGTGCAGGCGCTTAGCCAGCACATCGGCCAGATAGCGGCTGGTACCGGTGAGAATCTTGTGACCGAAGGGGTCCAGCTCGCCATCGGGATTGCCCAGCTCGCAGACATAACGGCCGTCAGCCAGCTTGATGCCCTCGCTTACAGCAATGACCATGCTGGACTTCTTTTCCTGAAGTACGCGCACCTTTTCCACGAAATCGTCCACATCAAAGGGAACCTCGGGCAGATAGATCATATCCACGCCTTCGCAGTCTTCACCCTTGGCCAGAGCAGCTGCGGCCGTCAGCCAGCCTGCATTGCGGCCCATGATCTCCACAACGGTGATGTAGCGGATGTCATACACGGTGGCATCACGTACCAGTTCCTTCATTACAACGCCGATGTATTTGGCAGCGCTGCCGTAACCGGGCGTGTGATCGGTGGCCATCAGATCGTTGTCGATGGTCTTGGGAATGCCCATAAAGCGAATATCGCTGTCGATGCGGCGGCCGTAATCGGCCAGCTTGCAGATGGTGTCCATACTGTCATTGCCGCCGATGTAGAAGAACCAGCCAATGTCCATCTCTTCCAGAATCTGGAACAGCTTGACGTACAGCGTATCGTCATCGTGCCAGTCGGGCAGTTTAAAGCGGCAGCTGCCCAAAAAGCAGCTGGGAGTACGCTTTAAGCGCTCAATATCCAGCTGGGTCTTGATTTCCTCGTTCATGTTCACGACCTTGCGTTCCAGAAGACCCTGTACGCCGTAGCGCATACCGTAAACGGTTTCGGCGCCGTGAGCAAGACAAGCCTGATAAACGCCCACAAGGCTGGAGTTGATGACTGCGGTGGGGCCGCCGGACTGGCCCACGATGGCATTTTTACCCAAGAGTGATGCACCCTGCTTTCTTTTATAGTTATCTGTATCATTGTATCGTATTTTGCCGTGTGTTGCAATAATTTGCAGAGCTGTTTCGTGTTTAGGGCAGGAGAAGACCGAGAATGCGGTGGGTGAAACTGCAATTTTGAACAAAAGGAGGAACTACCATGAAAAAGATTACAAATATCCTGTTGAGTGTACTGTTGTGTGCAGCGCTGCTGGTTGGCTGCGGAAGCGTCCAGAGTGCTGCCGCAGAAGACAGCATGAACGCCGAAGCAGCAGAAGGCTGGTCTGAAACCGGGACTCCGGCCCCGGGTGAAGAACAGAGCGAAGAGGCATCAAGGGAGATTCAGCCCCAGAACCGTAAGCTGATTCGCAATGCAGAGCTGAACCTTGAATCAAAGCAGTTCGATGAAACGTACGCCCAGCTGATGAAGGCATTGAAGCAGGCAAACGGGTATGTGGAATACAGCAGCGAAGAGGGCAGCCAGGAAGAGGGAAACCGCTGGGCTGAATATACGCTGCGTGTTCCGTGCCAGAACTATGACAGCTTTTTGCAGGCAGCGGAAAATTCGGGCAGCCTGGTGAGCAAGAATGAGAGCGTGCAGGATGTAACCGGGCAGTATGTGGACATTCAGGCCCGACTGGAAAGTTTAAAGGTTCAGGAACAGCGCCTGCTGGAGCTGGCGGCACAGGCTCAAACGATGGAGGATCTGCTGGTCATCGAAGAGCATCTGGCCGATGTGCGGTATCAGATTGAAAATTATACTGCACAGCAAAACACCCTGAACGCTCAGATCGACTACTCCACCATTCGGGTCTGCCTTGATGAAGTTACCGTGTACAGTCCGGTTAGCCACAGCTTTAGCCATCAGGCAGCAGAAGCATTTAAAGGCAGTTGGGAGAACTTTGTGGCAGGCTGTCAGGATTTTGTGATCTGGCTGATTTATGCACTGCCGGATCTGATTGTGCTGGCGGTGATTGCAGCTGTAGTGATTGTGCTGGCACGAAAGTGGAATACTCCTGCCCGAAAGGAAAAACGTATGCAGAAGCGTGCTGCCAAAGCGCAGATGCACAGCAGCAAACAGAAAGCACACAGCGATGCAGCATACAATGCGCTGTACACCCAGCCGGAGCCAAAGCCGGAAGATCATGACCAGGAAAACGGATAAGGCGTGAGTGAGTTTTGTGCGGCACTGCTTAGTTGGCCAATGTGCAGACTGCAAAAGTTCTTGCACGAAAAGGGCGAAAGCTGTGGTATAATATGGCCATCAAGATGAAAGAGGTGTACGGATATGTCTTTATTTGAACCGCGCACGCCGGTGTATGGCGGAGAAGGCGAGGAACTGCAAACGGTACAGCGTCTGCTGACCGAACATCAGATTCCTTATAAACTGCGCCAGGAAAAGGGCCGCACACTTGTTATGGTCAAGCGCAGCCTGGCCGATAAAAGCGAAGCCATGATCCGGGAAGCCCGGGACCATAATTGGCGGTGGTGAAGCATATGGAGCATAATAAAGAAGGACGCTTTGGCTTGAATGCAAATCAGCTGCGATTTTTGGCGCTGTTTTTTATGCTGCTGGACCATATGTGGGCCACTGTCATTTCGGGACAGCTGTGGATGACCTGTGTGGGCCGCCTGGCATTTCCGATTTTTGCATTCCAGATCAGCGAAGGTTTCCTGCACACCTCCAATGTGCGCAGCTATGCCAAACGCCTGCTGGTGTTTGCGCTGATAGCCGAAATCCCGTTTAATCTGATGCTGTCGGGCAGCTGGATTTTTCCCTTCCATCAAAATGTTCTGTTCACGCTGCTGCTGGGTCTGGTTTCCATTGCGATGCTGGACGAAGCCCGGAAGGAACCGACAGTGCAGAAATGGGCAAAGACACTGATTATCGTGTTTTTGTGTCTGCTGGTCAGCACGCTGGGCTTTGTGGATTATGGTGCCATGGGCGTTGTCACGGTAATTCTGTTTTACCTTGCACGAGGCTTTAAGGGCGCAAAACTGGTGCAGCTTGCAGGGATGATTCTGCTCAACTGCTTCATTCTGCCCGGCATGGAAATTGAACTCAGCCTGTTCGGCATCCGCTTTATGTTCCCGGGGCAGGGCTTTGCCGTGCTGGCTCTTATCCTGATCTGGCTTTATAACGGTGAAAAAGGGCGCAGCAGCAAGGCGCTGCAATATGGCGCCTACGCATTCTATCCGGTACACGCCCTGATTTTGTACCTGATTGCCCATTTTGCCTGACAAAAAGCGAAATCACAGGGCGGCAGCTGCCTTGCTGCACAGAAACGCCTGAAAACAAAAGAGCCGAACGCTTTCATTGTGGGATACCCTGCAAGAAGTATTTTCCAAAAGATTTTAGGAGCCTGCTCGTAAAGAAGGTACAGATTTGAATGATGCCGGAATGCAGCTTCTGGTTTTGCAGAATGTCTGACTTATTAAACTAAATCCAACAGTGTAAAAAATGGAGTGTATCAGGTTCGATACACTCCATTTTGCTTTTGGCATTTTGAAACCATTCTTATGGGGTACACCCATTTGAAAGGGTTCGGCTTTTTTCCTCAATTCGCGGCAGTCAATGCGGCAGCTTTAAAGAGGGATGCGTGTATAATACTTCTGCTCATCCTGATGATGAATGTGTGCGCCGTTGGCCAGTTGAGTTTTCAGGCTTCCCACATTGTCCTTGTTCACAGAGAGATAGGCTTCCCGGATACCGAGCTTTTTAGCTTCTTTCAATGTCAGAGCCAGCCCCTTGGCGGCATATCCTTTTCGACGGTGGGCAGGGGAAACACCATAGCCGATATGGCCGGGACCGTTTTCCAGAAATTCATTGAGATGATGACGCAAATTGAAGATTCCCACATAGCTGCCGTTGTCTTCCAGTAAAAACACTGTGTCCGGTACAAATCCCTGGGGCAGATCATACCCCTGGTTCTGGCGGTGCCGCTTTTCCACGTAGGCGAGAAATTCCTCAAAATTCAGGCCATAGGCGGGATTTTCAAAGCCGGTTTCTTCGGCAGGGAATAGATTGTGTAAAGCATAAGCCTTTTCAGGATCTGCTTCCCAGAGCGGAATCAGCTGCATACGAAATCACCTCAGATGTAATAATTTTTGCTAACCAGTATAGCATTGCAAAGGGAACTATGTCAACAGTAAAAAAAGAGGATCGGTTTTACCGATCCTCTTTTTTAAAAGCAATTTTAGTTCTTCTTGCCCTTCAGCTGCTTCATGCGCAGCTCGTGCTTCAGAATGCGCTTGCGGATACGCAGGCTCTCGGGAGTAACCTCCAGCAGTTCATCGGGAGCCAGGAATTCCAGGCAGCCCTCCAGGCTGAACTTGCTTACGGGAACCAGACGCAGAGCGTCATCGCTGCCGCTGGCACGGGTGTTAGTCAGGTGCTTGGTCTTGCAGACGTTAACACTGATGTCCTCGCCGGTGGGAGTGTAACCCACAACCATACCTTCGTAAACCTTCTCACCCGGAGTGATGATCAGGGTACCACGGCCCTGAGCATTGAACAGACCGTAAGTTACGGCCTCGCCGGTTTCAAAGCTGACCAGGCTGCCGGAGCTGCGGCAGACAATGTCACCGCACCAGGGCTCGTAGCCGTCAAAAATGGTGTTCAGGATACCCTCACCGTGAGTATCGGTCAGGAACTGGCTGCGGTAGCCGAACAGGCCGCGGCTGGGCATACGGAACTCCAGACGGACGCGATCGCCGCCGATGGGCTCCATCTGCTGCAGAATGGCCTTGCGGGCACCCAGAGCAACCATAACATTGCCCTGATAAATGGTGGGAACGTCGATGACAACGCGCTCCATAGGCTCCATGGTTACGCCGTCTTCCACGTGGGTCAGAACCTTGGGCGGGCTGACCTGCAGCTCGTAACCTTCACGGCGCATGGTTTCGATCAGGATGGACAGGTGCATTTCACCACGGCCCATCACGCGGAAGGAATCGCTGGTAGCGCTGTCTTCCACACGCAGAGCCACGTCCTTCAGCAGTTCCTTCTGCAGACGGTCACGGATCTGACGGCTGGTTACGTATTTGCCTTCACGGCCGGCAAAGGGGCTGTCGTTAACAGCAAAGGTCATTTCCACGGTGGGATCGTTGATCTTCACAAAGGGCAGAGGCTCTACCTTAGCGGGGTCGCACAGGGTGTTGCCGATGGTCACATCGGTGATGCCGCTGAAAGCAACGATGTCGCCGGCAGAAGCAGAGTCAACAGGCTGACGGCCGTTTGCCTTGAAGTCGTACAGCTTGGTGATGCGGCCCTTGATGGCAACATCCGGGTTATGCCAGTCACATACAGTTACGTCCTGACCAACCTTGGCCACGCCGTTCTGAATGCGGCCAATGCCGATGCGGCCCACAAAGTCGTTGTAGTCAACGCTGGAGCACAGCATCTGGAAGGGCTGGTCGGGATCGCCCTCGGGGCACTTCACGTACTGCAGGATGGTTTCAAACAGAGGCTGGAAGTCCTTACCGGGTTCTTCCCAGCTGTAGCTGGCAGTGCCGGCGCGGCCGGAGCAGAACACCATGGGGCTGTCCAGCTGCTCGTCGGTGGCACCCAGGTCCATCAGAAGCAGCAGAATCTCATCGATAACTTCCTTAACACGAGCGTCAGGACGGTCTACCTTATTAACTGCAATCACCAGAGACAGGTTCTGCTGCAGAGCCTTCTGCAGAACAAAGCGGGTCTGAGGCATGCAGCCTTCAGCAGCGTCTACCAGCAGCAGTACGCCGTTGACCATCTTCAAAACACGTTCAACCTCACCGCCGAAATCAGCGTGGCCAGGGGTGTCAACTACGTTGATCTTAACGCCCTTGTACACACAGCTGCAGTTCTTGGCCAGAATGGTGATGCCGCGCTCACGTTCGATATCGCCGGAGTCCATCACGCGGTCAGCAACCTGCTGATTGTCGCGGAAGGAGCCGCTCTGCTTGAGCATCTGATCCACCAGAGTGGTTTTGCCGTGGTCAACGTGGGCGATGATGGCTATGTTGCGTAAATCCTTGCGTTCCATATGCGTCCCTCACATTTCTATTCACACAGTATCGTATAACAAACTTCGTATTTATATTATACCTAATAATAGGCAACGTTCTAATAGTAAAACAACTGGCGCTGTTTTGTCAAGAATCAACAAATAAAAAAATAATTTTGTGGCAAAACCACCAAGTGTGCTGCAAGAAGTCGTGCTTCATGCATAAAAGTGCCGAACAGCGCAGAAATTTCCGACCTGATGTACCGGAAAAACCGTGTATTACAGCCGAATCAAAGCAGGAGCCTCGTGTTGCAGAACGAAGGATGCAGCACTGGCAGAAGCAGCAGAAGCGGCGGATTCAGCGGCTTCACGGCGGGCAGCATTTCGGCGGCCGCGGCCGAACATAAAGCCGGCAGCGAACAGGCAGACGATGAGAACCAGACCGGCAATAAAGCGTCGTTTATTAAACATGGCAGGGGGTTCCTCCTCTCAAAATACGGCAGATGAAATACGGACAAAAAGAAAACGGAGCACCGATCGGTACTCCGTTTTTGGTGGACGGTAAGGAACTCGAATCCCTGACCCCCTGCACGTCAAGCAGGTGCTCTACCAGCTGAGCTAACCGTCCATAATGCCATCGACCGCAGCCGACTTGCTTATTATAGCAGGCGGATTTCCAAAATGCAAGCTTTTTTTCAAAAAAGTTCATTTTGGCGCAGTAATCAAAACAGGTAGCTCAGCAGCTGCGAAAGCCCAACGCTGTAAAGTGCAATGCTGGCAGGCTTTCCCAGCAGCAGAATCAGCAGAAAATCCCGTGTGCTCATATGTGTCAGGCCCGCAAGCATACACAAAAAGTCATCCGGGAAGAAGGGCAGAAAAATAGCCACTGCAAACCAGCGGGTAAAATGTTCATGTGCCTCCAGTTTGCTGATGTATTTGTCCATCAGCTGTTCACCGCCGAAGGTGCGGACAAAGCGATGACCGAACCGCCGGGCCAGCAGAAAATTGATGGTGCTGCCGGCGCAGATGCTCACGTAATTGTAAATGAATCCCATCAGGGGGCCGAACAGCAGAACACCCACGGTGCAGCTGGCACCGCCGGGAATGATGGCCAGCATGACCTGCAACAGCTGCAATAGCATGAACAGCAGCGGCCCGGCTACACCAAATCCGCGGATGAACTGTACCAGAGCGTCCTGACGGGTGAAAAGGCCGCTCTTCCAGGCCCATACCGTAAACCACACGACCAAAGCCAGTGCAGCCACAGTAACAACACGTCCCAGATATTTTAAGGCGGTTTGAATGCCTTTTTGCACGACGCAATCTCTCCCTTTTTGCCAGGTTTGTTTTTATCATACTCAAAATGGACGGCAGCGTAAAGCAAACCGGGCAGCGTTCACAAAAGATTTACAAAATCCGCCGTGTCGTGCCCAAAGAAAAGCAAATCCGGAACCGGTCCATTGGTTGCCCGCCGAATATAAATATGGTATACTAGTTCGGTTAATATGGGAAGGTGCAATCATATGAGAGTATTGGGAATCGACCCCGGTTATGCCATTGTGGGCTGGGGGGTCGTGGAATATGTGGGCAACCGATTCACACCGGTGGATTTCGGTGCGGTGACCACACAGGCAGGCGTGCCCTTTGAGCAGCGTCTGGATCGGGTTTACAAGGGTGTTTTGCAGGTGATGGAAACCTACAAGCCCGAAGCGCTGGCCATTGAGCAGCTGTTCTATCAGCACAACCAAACCACGGTGATCGGCGTGGCCGAGGCCCGCGGTGTAATTCTGCTGGCAGCAGCGCAGGCCGGAGTACCCATCTTTGAATATACGCCCATGCAGGTAAAGCAGGCGGTAACCGGTTATGGCAAAGCGGTGAAAAAACAGGTGCAGGAAATGACCAAGGTCTTTTTGCATCTGCCTTCTGTTCCCAAGCCCGATGATACCGCCGATGCGCTGGCAATGGCCATTGCGCATTGCCATTGCAGCCGCAGCCAGCTGCAAAACCGCCCGCTGCGATAACTGACCGAAGGAGGGTCCCAATCAATGATCTATTGTCTTCGTGGAGAGCTGCTGAAAAAAACGCTGGACAGCGTGGTTGTGCTGTGCGGCGGTGTGGGCTATCAGGTACAGGTGCCCGCCAGTGTGTCCGGAGCGCTGCCTCCGGTAGGGCAGACGGCCACCATCTATACCATTATGAATGTAACAGACAGCGACGTGAGCCTGTTCGGTTTTGAAAACGAAGAGCAGCGGGAATGCTTCCATCTGCTTACCGGCGTGACCGGTGTGGGCCCCAAGGCTGCGCTGGCCATTTTGAGCGCATTGACCCCGGATCGGGTGGCATTGGCCGTATCGGCAGGGGACCACAAGGCGTTTACCGCTGCAAAGGGTGTGGGCACGAAACTGGCTCAGCGCATTACGCTGGAATTGAAAGATAAGGTAGGCAAGGGCCTGGCCGATGGTGTGCAGCTCAGCGATGTTGCATCGGCTGCCACATCGGTTGCAGGTACGGCACAGGCGATTGCCGCGCTGGTCAGCCTTGGCTACAGTCAGAGCGAAGCGGCTGTGGCTGTGTCCGGCGTGGATGAAAATCTGCCGGTGGAAGAAATCATTAAGCTGGCCCTGCGGGGCATGGCGGGCCGCCGTTGATCGGCCCCGGCGTTAAAGGAGAGCGTGCATGGACGATTTAGACGTGATGGGCAGCCGTCTGGTAAGCCCTGAAATGAGCGAAGCAGACGCAGAAGAGCTGAACCTTCGCCCGAAAAACCTCACTGAGTATGTGGGCCAGGAAAAAGTAAAACAGAATCTGACTGTGTTCCTGCAGGCTGCCAAACTCCGCGGGGAGCCCATGGACCACATTCTGCTGTATGGCCCTCCGGGCTTGGGCAAGACCACCCTGGCGGGGATTGTGGCGCAGGAGATGGGTGTGCAGATCCGCATTACCAGCGGTCCGGCCATTGAAAAGCCCGGTGATCTGGCGGCGCTGCTGACCAATTTACAGGAAGGCGATGTGCTGTTCATTGATGAAATTCATCGCCTTTCCCGGCAGGTGGAAGAGGTACTGTATCCCGCGCTGGAAGATTATGCGCTGGATATTATGATCGGCAAGGGCCCCAGCGCACAGAGCATCCGCATCAATCTGCCCCGGTTTACCCTGATCGGTGCCACCACCCGGGCAGGCCAGCTGACCGGACCTCTGCGTGACCGCTTTGGTGTTCTGCTGAAGCTGGAACTGTACAGCCCGGACGAGCTGTCCCGCATCATCCAGCGCAGTGCCGGTATTCTGGGTCAGCCCTGCACTCCCGAGGGTGCCTATGAACTGGCCAAGTGCAGCCGGGGTACGCCCCGTGTGGCGAACCGTCTGCTCAAGCGCGTGCGGGATTTCGCGGTGGTGCTGGGCGACGGCTGTGTGGATGAAGAAACCGCCAAGCTTGCGCTCAAGCGCATGGACATTGACAGCCTGGGCCTGGACGAGCTGGACCGCAGCTTGCTGCGTGCAGTGATCGAACTGTACGGCGGCGGCCCGGTGGGCCTGGATACGCTGGCCGCAGCGCTGGGTGAAGAATCCGTAACGCTGGAAGATGTGTGTGAACCCTATCTGATGCAGATGGGTTTTTTGACCCGCACACCCCGTGGACGGTGCGTGACGAGGCTGGCGTACCAGCATCTGGGCATGACTCCGCCGGAACCGGAAGATGCGGCCCGTGCATCCGGCCAGCAGACATTATTTGACTGAAAAAATCGATAAAATGCAGCTGATCGAAAAAAACGGTGAGCAGCATACAAAATATTCATATTTGGGCAGTATACTATTGCACGCCGCATTGTCGGCGAAGTGAAAAGGACAGGTGACATCCATGAGAGCAGCCGATGGCTGGAAGGATTATGAATTGCTGGACGCCACAAACGGTAACCGGCTGGAACGCTGGGGCAAGGCCATTCTGGTGCGGCCGGACCCCCAGATCGTATGGAAAAACGGCGAGTCCACCGCAGATTGGGCCCGCGCAGATGCGGTTTATCACCGCAGCAGCCAGGGCGGCGGTCAGTGGCAGAGCTTCCGCAAGCTGCCCCAGAAATGGAAGATCCAGTATGGCGATCTGACCCTGGTGGTCAGCCCCACCGGATTTAAGCATACCGGCGTTTTCCCCGAGCAGGGCGTAAACTGGGATTGGTATGCCGAAAAAATCAAGGCAGCGGGCCGGCCCATCAAGGTGCTGAACCTGTTTGGCTACACCGGCGGTGCAACTCTGGCCTGTGCAGCCGCAGGCGCAAGTGTGTGTCATGTGGATGCCAGCAAGGGAATTGTGGCCTGGGCACGCGAAAATGCCGATGCAAGCCATCTGGCAGATCGCCCTATTCGCTGGATTGTGGATGACTGTGCCAAGTTTGTGGCGCGTGAAGTGCGCCGCGGCAATAAGTACGATGCCATTATTATGGACCCGCCCAGCTATGGCCGTGGTCCCGGCGGCGAAGTCTGGAAGCTGGAAGACAATATTTATGACCTGATTGCGCTGTGCGCTCAGGTGCTCAGCGACCAGCCTTTGTTTGTAGCGGTCAACAGCTACACCACCGGTCTGTCGCCTGCGGTGATGGAGTATATCCTCAAGACCACCCTGTGCCCCCGGCACGGCGGTCACACCAGCTGCGATGAAATCGGTCTGCCGGTTACGGCAACAGGCGGTGTGGTACCCTGCGGTGCCACCGCAATTTGGGAAGAGTGATCCTGTCAGTACAGATCAGTAACCAATCAAAACGGGCCGCCCTGCGGCCCTCAGGGAAGTGCAACAGATGGAAGAGATGATCCGGGTCAATGACCTGAAATTCCGCTATTCGCAGGCGAAGGATGAGTACGCCGTAAATGGCGCAAGCCTGTCGGTAAAAAAGGGTGAGTTTGTGGCGGTATTGGGTGCCAATGGCTGCGGCAAAAGTACCCTGGCAAAACATTTTAATGCTATCCTTTTGCCGGAAAGTGGTACCGTGACCGTGGAAGGAATGGATACCAGCGATGAGGAGCACCTGTATGATATCCGCCAGAAGGTGGGCATGGTGTTCCAGAATCCCGACAACCAGATCGTGGCAACTGTGGTGGAGGAGGACGTGGCGTTCGCGCTGGAAAACCTGGGCGTTCCGCCGGCAGAAATCCGTACCCGCATTGATTCGGCCATGCAGATGGCCGGTATCTACAAGCACCGCGCCAAGGGCCCGCACAAATTGAGCGGCGGCCAGAAGCAGCGTGTTGCCATTGCGGGCGTCATTGCGCTGGCACCCGACTGCCTTGTGCTGGATGAAGCCACGGCAATGCTGGACCCGGTGGGCCGTGAAAAGGTTATGTCCACCATTCACCACCTGAACCGGGATTTCGGCATCACGGTGGTGGCCATCACTCATTACATGGAGGAAGCTGCTCAGGCTGACCGTGTGCTGGTGATGAGCAACGGCAAAGTGGTGATGGAGGGAACCCCTAAAGAGGTGTTCAGCCAGACCGAAAAGGTGCGGGCACTGCATCTGGATGTGCCGCAGGCTTCGGAGCTTCGCGTGGAGCTGGAAAAGGTGGGAATCCACCTGCCCACGGACATCATTGATGAAGATGAATGCGCAAAGGCTCTTTACGAATTGTTGAAATAATGTAGAAAACAACGCTCAGTATCAAAATATGAGCAAAAACACAGCGGAACACCCCATTTCGGGGGCTCCAGCAAAAAGGATGTGTGTTAATGGCTGCAATCATCGAAACGCGGCACCTCACGTATGTATATGGACAGGGAATGCCGGATGCCACCACAGCATTGGACGATGTAAGCTTTTCGGTAGAAGAGGGCGATTTTGTGGGAATCATTGGTTCCACAGGATCGGGTAAATCCACCCTGATTACCCACTTCAATGGTCTGCTTCGCCCCACCAGCGGTCAGGTTCTGGTGGACGGTCGAGATCTCTGGGAAGATCCCTCTAAAATTCGGGAATTCCGCTTTCAGGTGGGTCTGGTGTTCCAGTATCCCGAGTATCAGCTGTTTGAGGAAACCATTTATAAAGATATCGCCTTCGGTCCCGGCAATATGGGTCTGGACAAAGAAGAAATTGACCGGCGTGTTCGCCGGGCCGCTGCATTCTGCGGCATCCCGGACGAAGCATTGGATGAAAGTCCCTTTGAGCTGTCCGGCGGTCAAAAGCGCCGCGTGGCAGTAGCCGGTGTGCTGGCCATGGAGCCCCGTGTGCTGGTTCTGGACGAGCCTGCCGCCGGTCTGGACCCGGAAGGCCGGGACATGATTCTGTCCCAGATTAAGGCCTATCACAAGCAGACCGGCACCACTGTAATTCTGGTCAGCCACTCGATGGAAGACATCGCCAAGTATGCCAACCGCGTGCTGGTGATGGATCAGAAAAAGATTGCCATGTATGATGCGGTGGATAAGGTGTTTGCACGTGCCCCCGAGCTGCTGGAGCTGGGCTTGTCGGTACCTCAGGTGACCAAGATCTTTATGAAATTGCACCAGATGGGTCTGGATATTCCCACCGATGTGTATACCGTGCCCTACGCGGTGAAAACCATTCAGAAAGCACTCAGTGAGAAAGGGGTGGCGGGATGCTGAAGGATATTACCATCGGACAGCATTTTCCGGGCGAATCCATCGTTCACCGTGTGGACCCCCGCCTGAAGCTGGTTCTGGTTATTGCCTATGTAGTGATGCTGTTTATGGCATCCAATCCGGTGGGCCTTGCCCTGAGCGTGGCGCTGCTTGCGCTGTGCTATGCACTGGCTAAAATTCCCGTCAGGGTGATGGTTAAAAGCCTGAAGCCCATTATGCCCATCATTCTGTTTACAGCGCTCATCAACCTGTTCTTTATCAAGGGCGAAGGCAGTCCGCTGGTGCACATCTGGCGGCTGAGCATTTACTGGGAAGGCATCCGTTATTCTCTGATTATGGCGGTGCGCATTGTGGCGCTGATTGCAGGCACAAGCCTGCTGACTTACACCACCAGCCCCATTGCCCTGACCGACGCGCTGGAGCGCTTGCTCAAGCCGCTGACCAAGCTGCATCTGCCGGTGCATGAGCTGGCCATGATGATGACCATTGCTCTGCGCTTTATTCCCACTCTGATCGACGAAACCGATAAGATCATGAATGCACAAAAGGCCCGGGGCGCCATGCTGGATTCCGGCAGCCTGATGCAGCGGCTCAAAGCGCTTGTACCGGTGATGATTCCTCTGTTCATTTCGGCTTTCCGCCGTGCAGACGAGCTGGCCATGGCCATGGAATGCCGGTGCTATCGGGGCGGCGAGGGCCGTACCCGGATGCGTGTGCTCAAGTTCAGCGGAAAAGACTGGGGCGCTCTGGCATTTTGTCTGGTCTGCTTTGCAGCTATTTTTGCCACTCGCTTCTGGTTCCGGGGGATTTAACACATGGATATCCTGTTGACTCTGCAATATGACGGAACCCGTTACTGCGGTTTCCAGGTGCAGAAAAACGGCCTGTCCATCTGTCAGGTAGTGCAGGATGGTTTGCAGGCTTTGCTGGGGGTTCGCCCGCAGGTGAAGGGCTGCGGCCGTACCGATGCCGGTGTACACGCGCTGGGCTATGCACTCAGTTTTTCCACCGACAGCCGCATTCCGGTTGAAAAGTTTCCGCTGGCTCTGAATCGCTACCTGCCGCCGGATGTCCGGGCGATGGAAGCAAGGCAGGTTCCGGAGGGGTTCCATGCCCGCTACAGCGCACACAGCAAAACCTATTGCTACCGAATCCGCTGCAGTGGTATTGATTCTCCCTTCGACAGCCGGTATTGCCACCGTATCAGCACACCGCTGGACGCAGACGCCATGCAGCAGGCTGCCGATGCCTTTGTGGGGACACATGATTTTATGGCCCTGTGCAGTGCCGGCAGCAGCGTGGCAGCCAAGGGGGACACCGTGCGAACCATCTATCGCTGTAAGGTGGACCGGCAGAACGAAACACTCACCATCACGGTAAGTGCCAACGGCTATTTGTATAATATGGTGCGCATCCTGGCGGGCACATTGGTCCAGGCGGGAATGCATCAGATTACAGCCGCGGATATTCCGCGTATTCTGGAAAGCAGGGACCGTGCCAATGCCGGTCCCACACTGCCTGCCAAGGGGTTGTTCCTGGTGCGGGTGGATTATCCGGAACTGAGTGTTCCGGAATGCGGGGCGTGAACCCTGCGGGTTTTATTAGTTTGACAGAAAGGGGGCAGAACTGTGGACGAGCACCAGAATAATGTACCGCAGATGGGGCAGGTATCCCGTTTGGAACAGGTGCGCCGCAGACGTCGGAACCGCAAGATTCGCCGTACTGCGCTGATCAGCGTGGTGGTGATTGCGGTGCTGATCTGGTTTACCGGCGTGTTTGGCAGCGGTCTGGCTTTGGCCAGCGATCTGCTGGAATCTGCCCGTATCGGCCTGACGCCGGGCAGTTTTCCGGCCCGCACAGGCATTGATGAAAGCTATCAGATTTTGCCGCTGGCAGGTGGCTTTTTGCAGCTGGGCGAGGACGATCTGGCTGTCTGGTCTGCAAATGGCGCCAAGCTGCGCACCGTGCAGCACGGCTATTCCAGACCGGCAATCGCAGCCGGCAGCCGCCGATTCTGCCTGTATAACCGCTCCAGTACCGAGGTTCGGGTGGAAAGTCGGCTTAAGAATTTGGAAACGCTGAAATTCGACAACCCGGTTATGCTCTGCTCTGTATCGCAAAACGGCAGTGTGGCGGTGGTAACCCGTTCCACACGCTATGCAGCGGAGCTTAAAATTTATGATCCCACCCTGCGGTTCATCTTTGGATGGAGCCCCACCGAGGCAGAGGGTACACCGATTCGTGTGGCCTTTGCACCCAATAACCGCCATCTGGCAGTGGGCTGTATCCGGGCTCAGGATGGCAGCATCGGAACCGGTATTTACTGGCTGGATACCCGGCGGGATAAGGTGCAGGCGGATGTATGGGTTCCGGGCTCTATGCTGCGGGAAGCGCAGTGGCTGGATGACCATAAGCTGCTGGCAGTGTTTGAAGATCACGCTGCTCTGTATAATACCAAGGGCGAGGAAGAAGCAAGCTATTCCTTTGAGGGCAGCGCACTGCTGCGGATGCACAGCTGCGGCCGCAACACCGTACTGCTGCTCAGTGACAGCGTGGGCGGACAAAACTGCCGTCTTGTAGTGCTGGATCAGAATTTGCAGGTTCTGGGGCAGGCTGCCGTACAGCCGGATGCCTTTGATGTGGTGTGTACCCGTACCGAAGCATATAGTTTGTCACAGGATTCGGTGATCTGCTATGATCTGACTGGTCAGGAAGAATGGAGAGATGAGTTCCATCAGCCGCCTAAGGCGATTTTGTCGGCCCGGAACCTGCTGGTGTTCAACGAAAGCCAGGTGGATCGGCTGAAAAAGCCGAAGGAAGAAAAGGCGCAGTCCCCGGCGTCCGTGTCCGGCGAACCGCCGCAGGATGATGCGGCTGTGTCCCAAAGCGAAACACAGACAGAGTGAGGGAGGAAAACAGATGACATTTGTACCGGCACAAATTTTTGACATTGCACTGCTTGTGATCTTCATAGTCATTGTGATCCATTACGCAAGACGCGGCTTTATGGCCAGTCTGGTACAGTTTGCGGGCAATCTGATCAGCTTGCTGGGTGCGCTGTTCCTTTCCGGAGAAGCCGCCGCGATGCTGTTTGATCGCTTCTTTAAAAATACGTTTGTGGATCGCATCGACAGTACCATTGCACAGCAGGGCAGTGTGAATCTGGCGGATATGGTTGAGAAATATGCAGGCTTTTTGCCGGATAATATCCAGCAGCGAATTGTGGAAACCGCCAGCAGCTTTCTGGATTTTGCCGCCCCGGATGTGGCTGAGCGCATCGTGCGGGACGTGGTGGAGCCGCTGATTACCCCCATCATTGCCATTGTGGTATTCTTTGTAGCATTCGCTTTGTGCAGACTGCTGGTGGGATTTATCGTGGCGGTTCTCACAAACTTTAACCGCATCCCGGTTTTGGGCCATGTAAACCGTTTCTTTGGAATTCTGATGGGGGCTTTGGCCGCCGGAGTGGATTTATACATTTTGCTGTGCGCCGTATGGGCATTGGTAACAATCACCGATGGCAGCATGGCATTGCTGAATTGGAAGGTGCTGGAGGACAGTACTCTATTCAGGATTTTTAACGGGATTAACCCGTTTGTTTGATAAAGGAGGAAGAAAACGCTATGAAAGCACCCCTTTGTGTGCACTGCAAAAAGCGGCCGGCGGTTGTTTTTGTGCAGCGCAGTGGTACCGAGCCGGAAGGCTACTGCCTGACCTGTGCCCGGGAGCTGGGCATTGGCCCGGTGAATGACATGATGAAACAGTTTGGTATCAGCGATCAGGATCTTGAAAATCTGGAAGAGCGTATGAACAGCTTCCTGGAGGAAGCCGGTGAAAACGGTCTGCCCGGATTTCCGGGCTTCCCCTTTGGAGCCATGACCGAGGCCGATGACGGCGATGAGCCTGATCTGGACGAGGACTTTACTCCCGGCGGCAGCGCAACAGTTCCCCTGAATATGAGCGAGGACAAGGGCGCATCCAATCAGGACGGCAAGGAAAAAAAGAAAAAGCGTTCCAAGCGCAAGTTCCTGGATACCTACTGTGACAACCTGACCGGAAAAGCGCGGGCCGGCAAGCTGGATAACATCATCGGCCGTGATAAGGAAATTTACCGCACCATTCAGATTCTGTGCCGCCGTCAGAAGAACAACCCCTGCCTGATCGGTGAAGCCGGTGTGGGTAAAACTGCCATTGCAGAGGGCATTGCACAGCGAATTGCTGCGGGCAATGTTCCGGATCGGCTGCTGCACAAGGAAATTTATCTGCTGGACCTCACCGCACTGGTGGCAGGTACTCAGTTCCGCGGCCAGTTTGAGCAGCGCGTTAAGGGCCTGATCAACGAGGTCAAGGCGGAAGGCAACATCATCCTGTTCATTGATGAGGTGCACAACATCACCGGTGCGGGTGACTCTGAGGGCGCAATGAACGCGGCCAACATCCTCAAGCCTGCTTTGTCCCGTGGGGAATTGCAGGTGATTGGTGCCACCACCTTCGGCGAGTACCGCAAATTCATCGAAAAGGATCAGGCTTTGGAGCGGCGCTTCCAGCCGGTCAAGGTGGAAGAACCCAGCATCAGCGATACCATTGCAATGATGCAGGGAATCCGCGGATACTATGAAGCCTATCACGGTGTCACTGTGCCTGCCGATGTGGTAAATGCAACGGTTACTCTGAGCGAGCGCTACATTACCGACCGTTATCTGCCGGATAAGGCCATCGACCTGCTGGACGAGGCCTGCGCCTGCTGCAATCTGCGTCATCCCGAGATTACGCGCTACAACGAGGCAAACCGCAAGCTGGAAGAGTTGCGCACAGAGGTAACTGCACTGGAGCAGACCCCCACTGATGAGGCACTGGATTACGAAAAGCTGGCAACCCTGAAAACCGAGCTGGCACGTGCAGAAAGCGAACTGCCGGCCCTGGCAGAGCAGACCAAGGATATCAAGGTAACCTTTGAAGATGTGGCCAAGGTAATTGAGCTGTGGACCGGTATTCCTGCACTGAAGATTCAGGAGAGCGAGTTTACCAAGCTCAACAGTCTGGAAGCAAACCTCAAAGAGCATATCATCGGTCAGGACGAGGCTGTGGAGGCTGTGGCCCGTGCGATCAAGCGCAGCCGCGCTGATATTTCCGGCCGCCGCCGTCCTGCAAGCTTTATCTTTGTAGGTCCCACCGGCGTGGGCAAAACCGAGCTGGTCAAGCAGCTGGCCGGTCAGCTGTTCGACAGTGTGGACCCGCTGATTCGCCTGGATATGAGCGAGTATATGGAGAAGTTCGCCGTCAGCCGTCTGATCGGCGCCCCTCCGGGATACGTGGGATACGATGAGGCCGGTCAGCTCACCGAAAAGGTGCGCCGCCGTCCCTACAGCGTGGTGCTGTTCGATGAAATCGAAAAAGCACATCCCGATGTCATGAACATCCTGCTGCAAATTCTGGATGAAGGCAAGATCAATGATGCTCAGGGCCGTGCCGTAAACTTTGAAAATACGGTAATCTGCATGACCTCCAATGCCGGCAGCAGCGACAGCAGCGGCGAAACCGGCTTCAACAAGACCAGAGCTCAGATGAGCGCTGATAAGGCCATGCGTGCACTGTCTGATTTCCTGCGTCCCGAATTCCTGGGCCGTGTGGATGAGATCATTGCCTTTAAGCCGCTGGAAAACGAGTCGCTTGAGAAGATTGCATCCCTGATGCTGGATGAGTACAAGGAACCCCTGCGCAACAAGGGCGTGGAGCTGAGCTACACCTCCGAAGCCCTGAAGACGCTGGTGCAGAACGGTCAGGGCGGCAAGCTGGGTGCCCGTGATCTGCGCAAGACCATCCGCCGCCAGGTAGAGGACCCGCTGGCTGAGCGCCTGATTGCCGGAACACTGGGTACTGCCGTAACGGTGGATGCACAGGATGGCAGCATTGTGCTGCGTTAAAAGCATAAACACTGCGCGGAGCGCGCCAATGGAAAATTCCGTTGGCGGCTCCGTTTTTTTGTGCAGAAAAAGGATTGACAAATAAAGAACTATAGATTATCATATGAGCAGATGTTCATATGAAAGGAAGGGAACGCCATGCAGGATCGCTATGGAAATGAACGCTGTGAATGCGGCCAGGTTCACGAAGACACTGTAAAACGGGTACGCCAGATGATGCCGGAGGATGAAACGCTGTTTGATCTGGCCGAGCTGTTCAAAGTGTTCGGAGATACAACCCGCATCAAGATCCTGTATCTGCTGCATGAGTCGGAGCTGTGTGTCTGTGATATTGCACAGCTGCTGGGCATGAGTCAGTCGGCGGTGTCACATCAGCTGCGCACCCTGAAAAACAGCAAGCTGGTGCAGTTTCGCCGGGCAGGCAAAACGGTGTTCTATTCACTTGCCGACAGTCACGTACACTCTATCCTGAAACAGGGTATGGAGCACGTAACCGAATGATAAAGGAGGAAAACTGTTATGAAAAAGACCTTGAAGCTGACCGATCTGGATTGCGGCCACTGCGCTATGAAAATTGAGGATGCGATCCGCAAGCTGGATGGTGTTCTGAGCGTACAGGTAAACTTCCTGGCCGAAAAGCTGACCCTGGAGGCCGAGGATGATCGTTTTGATCAGATCCTGACACAGGCTGCAGACATCTGCCATAAGGTAGAGCCGGACTGCGAGCTGCATATTTGATCCTGCGGCCCGGTATCCTATAAGGAGCCGGGCTTTTTCATCGCAAAAAAAGAATCAGCCGGATGTGTGGTAAATCCGGCAGGACAGGGGGAAACCGATGAAGAAAAAGCTGAACAAAAAGCAGCGCCGTCAGTTGAAGCGAATCCTGATCGGCGGTGCACTGTTTTTACTGGGGGCGCTGCTGCCCCTGCCCGGAAGCTGGTCCTTGCTGCTGTACCTGCCCGCGTATATCGTGGTGGGCGGCGATGTGCTGCGCCGTGCCGTACAGGGCGTGATGAACGGCCAGATGCTGGACGAAAACTTTCTGATGGTGGTGGCCACAATCGGTGCGTTTGCGCTGGGGCTTTTCTCTGAGGGCAGCTATTATTCCGAGGGCGTGGGTGTTATGCTGTTTTATCAGGTCGGCACCCTGTTTGAGTCGGTGGCTGTGGGCCAGTCCCGCAAATCCATTGCTGCACTGATGGATATTCGCCCGGATTATGCCAACATCGAAGTGGATGGACATTTGCAGCAGGTGGACCCCGAAAGCGTCAAACCCGGTCAGATCATCGTGGTGGAACCGGGCGAGCGCATTCCGCTGGACGGTACAGTGCTGGAGGGCAATTCCAGTCTGGATACCGCAGCGCTGACTGGTGAGGCGGTTCCGCGGGATGTGGCCCCCGGCGATGAGGCTGTGAGCGGCTGCGTCAACCTGAGCGGTCTGCTGAAAATCCGGGTGGAGCGGGAATACGATCAGTCCACCGTGGCCCGGATTCTGGATCTGGTGGAAAACGCAAGCAGCAAAAAAGCAAAGGCGGAAAACTTTATCACCAAGTTTGCCCGCTGGTATACGCCGCTGGTAGTAGGCAGTGCTCTGGTGCTTGCTTTGGTACTGCCCTTTGCAGCGGGCCTCACCTGGGCCGAGAGCATCAGCCGTGCGCTGATTTTCCTGGTAGTTTCCTGCCCGTGTGCATTGGTCATTTCCATTCCCCTCAGCTTCTTCGGGGGAATTGGCGGTGCCTCCCGCTGCGGTATTTTGATTAAAGGCGGAAACTACCTGGAAGCACTTGCCAAGGTAGATACCGTGGTGTTTGATAAAACCGGCACTCTGACACGTGGCAGCTTCCAGGTGCAGCAGGTTGAGCCTGCATCTGGTTTTGACCGCAAGCAGCTGCTGGAAACGGCAGCTTTGGTGGAATCCTATTCCAACCACCCGATCTCCCGTTCGCTGCGGGCTGCGGTGGAAGATCAGCTGGATTCGTCCCGGGTAACACAGGTTGAAGAGATTGCAGGCCGCGGCGTGCGTGCTCTGGTGGACGGTCAGCCCGCGGCAGTGGGCAATGCACAGCTGATGCAGGATCTGGGGCTGGATGTCCCCGCAGAAAAAAATCTGGCAGGAACTGTTGTGTATGCAGCTCTGGACGGCAAGTATGCAGGCTTCATCCTGATTGCCGATGAAATCAAGCCGGATGCCCCCAAGGCCATTGCCGGTCTGAAAGCCCAGGGCGTGCGCCGCACGGTTATGCTCAGCGGTGACCGCGAAGCGGCAGCCCGTCAGGTGGCAGAGCGTCTTGGCATGGATGAAGTACACGCCGAGCTTCTGCCTGCCGACAAGGTGGAGCGGGTGGATGCGCTGCTGAATGAAAACGAGCGCAGCGGTAAGCTGGTCTTTGTGGGCGACGGCATCAACGATGCACCGGTTTTGAGCCGTGCGGATATCGGTATTGCCATGGGCGCATTGGGATCGGATGCTGCCATCGAAGCAGCCGATGTGGTGCTGATGGATGATAAGCCCAGCAAAATTGCTCTGGCCATTCGCATCGGCAAAAAGGCGCATCGCATTGTCAATGAGAACATTGTGTTTGCTCTGGGCGTTAAGCTGCTGGTAATGGTGCTGGGTGCGCTGGGCAAAGCGAATCTGTGGGCAGCAGTGTTCGGTGATGTGGGTGTTTCCGTAATCGCTATTTTGAATGCCAGCCGGATGCTGCGCATCAAAGACGATGCAGAATAAGTAAGTAAAAAGGACGTACTGCCGGATGGGCGGTACGTCCTTTTGGGTTAGAATGAAGACAGGTTGATGAGTGGTGAATCGCAGTTCTGCTCCACCAGTTCCCGCAGCTGCTGGAAGGTGTAAAGGTCCGCAGCGTAGTCCTTTACGCTGGCAAGAGAGGTCAGCTGCGTTTTGTGGGAAGCGTTGTATTGCGCCGCCAGATTCGGCAAAGAAGCATTGAACTCGTCCATGCGAAGAACCTCGCTGCGCTCGCCGCCATCCAGATCAGGGTAGGTCCAGTACACTTCGCTCAGATTGTCCACAAGGGCCAGAAGCAGAGCGGCATCCCGCTTCATCAGTTGCTGATCGGCCAGCGGAAGCGGATCGCTAAAGTGCAGAATCACGCCGTAGGGTTCGGCGTCGGTGCGCAGCTCCCAGCTCAGATCCCGGATGGGCAGCGGAAGTGTGGCTGCCGCTGCAGCTACCTTATACATGGAACCCACATAGGGGGTGCGCGCCCGATACATACGGCTGGTCTGCGCAGGAATGGCAAGACCGTTCTGCCAGATCAGCTCACCAAATGCGTAAACCTGATCAACTCCGGTCAGATCCAGGCTGCACACATAGCTGCCGGAAGTGTTCAGGGGCGAAGCGAGCACCTTTCGGGCTTCAATGTGCAGTTCGCCGTTTTTGATGGAGGTTTTCCATCCGGCAAAGCTTATGCCGGAAGATGTCTGGAAAAATTCCACATCCATCCGGGCAGCATCGTTCGGATCAAACCGCATCGAATAGGAAACCGTATTGAAGTCCTCGGCGTCCACCCGGCTGCCAATCAGAAACAGCTTGGCGCACACGGCCAGCAGCACCACCAGAATGGTGCAGATCACGGCCAGCAGAATTTTGTGCCGGCCCTTGCGGCGCACAGCACACAGATAGTCCACCTGGCGGGATTCTTCCTGCTGCTCGCTGACAGCATCCGGACGCATGGCGTCACGGTGCGCGGCACAGGCGGCACATTCTGCCAGATGTTCCTCCACAAGGCGGGTGGATTCGGGTTCCGTTAAGCCCTCCAGATAGCTGGGCAGCAGATCGCGTACCACAGCACAGGGCAGTTTATTCGTCATGTTCAATCCCTCCAGCAAGACGCTCTTTGGCGCGATAGAATGTGACCCTGGCCCAGGTTTCACTGCGGCCCATCACTTCGCCAATCTGGCGAAAGGAAAGCCCGCCGAAAGCCCGCAGATAAACTACTTCGCGGGCGGGATCGGGCAGAGCATGAATTCGGCGCAGCAAAGCGGTCTGGCCTTCCTGAGCCAGCACCTGCTGCTCGGCCGAAGCCGGGTCAGGCCCGTCCAGTTCTTCATCCGGCACCGGAATTTCACGCTGATGCCGGCGCAGATGCTGATACCACATATGCCGTGCGATCTGACACAGCCAGACCGAAATTTTGCAGCTTCCGTCAAAACGGTGAATGGAACGCACGGCCTGATAAAAGGTTTCCTGCGTTAATTCTTCGGCCAACGCTGCGTCATGGCACTGTGCCATCAAAAAGCGATAAACAGTTTGGGCATGCTGCTGATAGATGGCCTCCATATCATCCACGGGTTTCACCTCCTTGTTCCTATAAGCTATATCCGCAGAGAAAGCCATTCGTTACACAAAACTAAAAAATAAAAGCGCGCCGGACAAAAACTGCCCTGGCGCGTTTTTCATTAGTACAATTCGCGCAGCACCAGATCGGTGATGCCGGGATTCATACCCAGTTCTACCCGGATGATTTTGGGGTGGCTGCGATAAGTTTTGCGCACCATGTCCCGCAGAGCAGTGCCGCCGGTATAGCCGTGAATAATCCGAATACGGTAAACTCCTTTGCAGGAGCCGCGCAGTACACTGTCAATTTTGATTTTGGCCTGGTGCTGATTCAGACCATGCAGATCTACTTCCAAAATGCCGCCGTGGGTGTTGAGTGCCATAAAGGGGAATTCCTCCTTGTTTAAGCCAGCTGCGCGCCGCCCTGCTGGGCCAGAACTGCCTGCATACCGGGGAAAAAGCTGGCGATTGCAGTGCCGCGACAATGCAGACCGTCGTAAAAATCATCACCAATCAGGCCCAGAGATTCAGCGTTGTAGCTGCCGTACAAAGGAATATTCTGCTGTTTGGCATACTGGCGCAGCCAGTCTTCCACCTGGAAAAAGCCGTTGTAGATGGGGTTGATGCTGTGATTTTGCTGGATTACATAGTAGGTCAGCGGATGATAGGGGATCAGCACAAACACAAAGTTCACGTCGTGCTGCCGTCCGTACTGGATAAAGGCATCAAACAGTTCCATCTGCCCGGGGTCCATCTGGTCAAAGTCCAGCCGAAGAGCGGTGCCGCCCTGCTCTACAGCAAGGGCATCGATCTGTTCATGACTGAGAGTGCGGAATTCTTCAGTGTAAACAACGCTGCCATCGCTGCGCTTTACTTCGGTATCCTGATGCAGAATGTTTTCACCAGTAACGATGACCGGGTGTGCAACGTTGGACTTGTCACGGAAATAGTATGCCAGATTTCCCTGAAAGTACGCAGGGTCGGTTAGAACTTTCCACAGTGCAACCTGATCCGGCGCCTCATAATCGGAGCTGCGGCCCAGTCCTTCGCTGAGAAATTCCTGGAACAGAGCGTTGTCGGCGCGGCTGTCCAGTGCCTCCTGCTTTCCCGAGAATAGCCAGGGATCAACGCCTATAATTACGTTCTTGGGGAATTTTCCCTCACGTGCAAACAGGTAGAAGGTGCTCATAACATCCCGCACATCGGCACCGATCATACCGGCATTGAAAAAGTTTTCGTCGCCGGCAATCCGGGTATCTACCTGCAAAATCCGGCTGGAACCCAGCGCAATGGTGGAGGGACACTGGTCTGCCGGCAGGTTCTGAACGTAAAGACGCAAAATCTGCCGTTCATCCATCTTTTCATAGTGGGAAAGATCGTGTCCTTCCAGCAGGGCCTGTGCGGTTTCGCGCTCGAATTGGTCGCCCTGAAAATAGCCGCTGCGATCCACAGTAAAGTTAAACCAGATCATAAACAGGGGAATGGGCACAAGCAAAAGAAATTTGAAAGCAATTTTAAGGGCCATGCGGCCGTAAGTGGAAAATGGATTGTTCTGTTCCATACTGCCGCCTCCTTTAATATTGCTGATAAATAAAGACTGATTGCCCGAAAGCGCCGAAGAACAGCATCAGCAGGCAAAGTGAATAATACAGAATCCAGCGTACAGCGGCAGGGCGCTGGCGAATCCACAGAGCTACAGCACCGTGGGCTTCCACAAGTTCCACCACGGCAGCAGTGGGAATCAGAAAAGCCAGTACCCGACCGGTCAGGCCCAGAGCGCAGAAGGACGAGGCCAATCCATCAAAATCGGTGAAGAGAGTTCCCCAGCCATGCAGCAGGCCGCCATATATATCTGCGGCACTGCCGCCATAGAGATCCGCAGCAAAGAACACCAGGGTGGCGGTAAACAGCAGGTATACGCAGAGTTCCTGCCAGAAATTCTTAAAGCGCTGATTGCGGTAAAGCGGATTGCGCTGTGCACATTTTGTGCGGATGGATGCAGTATATTTGCCGATTACCAAAATAAGGCCGTTCAAAGCGCCCCAAATAGCGTATCCCCAGCTGGCGCCGTGCCACAAACCGCTGGCCAAAAAGGTGAGAATCAGGTTCAGAATGTGGCGGGCGGCACAGCAGCGGCTGCCGCCCATGGGAATGTACAGATAATCCCGGAACCAGTTGGAAAGGGTTTTATGCCACCGATTCCAGAATTCTGAGTAGTTTTTTGCAGCAAAGGGACGGTCAAAGTTCTCCAGCAGGTCAAAGCCCAGCATACGTCCTGCGCCGATGGCAATATCACAGGAACCGGAAAAGTCCATGTACAGCTGATAGGTAAACAGAAGACTTGCGGCCAGCAGTGTGGGGCCTTTGATGCCGGCAGGAGAGGAATACACTGCTTTTACAAACAGGCCGATATTGTCGGCAATCACCATTTTTTTGATGTAGCCCCACAGCACACGGAACAGGCCGCCGGAAACCCGATCATAATCAAAAGGCCGGGGTTCCTTCAGCTGCGGCATCAAATGGCCCTTGCGCTCAATGGGGCCTGTAAAGATGCAGGGAAAAAAGCTGACGAAAAGGGCATACATCAGCGGATTTTTTTCTGCTTGGGTTTTGCCGCGGTAGACATCCACCACATAACTCAGGCTTTGGAACGTGAAATAGGAAAGCCCAAGGGGGGCAGCCAGATCCAGCACAGTGATTTTGCCGGCAGCTCCAAAGATCCGGCCGATGTCAAAGATGCTCTGGATAAAGAAAGCGGCATACTTATAAAAGAACAGACTGCCCAGGCATACCACCAGCGACAAGATCAGAAAGCTGCGGCGGGCCCAGATATTTTCCAGCTTTTCAATGGCCAGAGCACCGGCCCAGGTTACCGCAGTAGCGGCAATCAAAAGCAGAATTAAGGCAGCATTTTCCGGCTTGTACAGATAAAACACGTAGCTTGCCGCAAGCAGAAAATAAGGTTTCGCACCCTTAGGCACCAGATAGTAGAGTGCGGTGACCGCCGCCAGAAACCCCAGAAAAATCAGGGTATTGAAATCCATGTTCCGTCCTCCGTCGATAGAATCAAACAGCCCGCCCACAGGGCAGGCCGCTGGTTACTTAGTTTGATCAGACAGCTGCTTTTCCAGCTCACGCACCCGCTTTTCCAGCAGGGCGTTGGCCTGAGCAAGTGCCTTGATGCGGTCCGCAAATCCGCTGGCTGCCACACTCAGAGTGAGCAGCAACAGGAGTACGAAGCAGAAAAGCAAAGTGAATACAAGGTTTACCGGCATAACCATGTGGAAAATATCCCGCAGAACATAGACCACATAGGGAACAGCGGCAAACACCAGCAGCACAGCGCCGCTGGCCAGCCAGACCAGGCTGAAACGTACACCCAGCTTGCCTTTTTTCAGCAGGAAGAAAATCAGCAGCAAATAAAGAACTGTGCCGACCAGCAAGACAATTCGCAGTTTTTCGTCCATGGGCTCACCGTCCTTTCACTTTGCCGGAAAGGCGCACGATCACCAGAGCAATCGACACCTTAATCATGTAATATACGCTGCGCAGCGGGTTGATGCTGGATACGCCGCCCTGGCGCTCTTCCATGACAACCGCAGCCTCACCCACCTTATAGCCGTGCATCAGGGCCATAACAATGGCTTCGGGTTCGGGGTAGTCCTGCGCATAGTGGTCAGCAAAAAATGCGGTCATTTCCTTGCCGCAGGCACGGAAACCGCTGGTTACATCCTGAACCCGCTTGCCGGTAAGAATCCGAATCAGAAAGCTGAGCAGATTGATTCCCAGCCGGCGCATAAAGCTGGTCTGAAAGCCTTCCTTGGTGATGAACCGGCTGCCGATGCACATATCCAGCTCGCCCCGGGCCACTGGCTCGATCACGTTGGCAAGATAGGCAGGATCATGCTGGCCGTCGCCGTCCATCTGAATGGTTACGTCATAGCCGTTGTCCCGCGCATAACAATAGCCGCACTGTACACCGCCGCCGATGCCCAGATTGATGGGAAGATCCAGATAGTTGTAGCCGCCTTTGCACAGAATGGCACGGCTCTGGTCGGTGGAGCAGTCGTTGATTACCAGATAGTCCACGTCCGGGCGAACAGTCTGCAAGCGTTCAACCACACGGGCGATGTTCTCCTGTTCATTATAACAGGGGATGAGTACCAGTGTCTTCAAAAATCGGGGCACCTCATTTCAGGATAAAGTTTTCCAGCTGCGTTAAAAGCTGGCTGCGGCGGTAATGTGCCGCATAATAGTCGTATGCATTTTGGCCCAGCTGCTGCCGCTCTGAAGCGGACATCCGATACAGCCGAAGCATATTTTGCGCCAGTGCATCCACGTCACCGGCGGGGCTTGCAAGATTTCCGCAGGCTGCGGCCGCCGCAGCACCTTCTCCGTCCATGCTGGCCAGCAGCGGCTTTGCTGCTGCCATATAGCTTGCCACCTTGGCGGGAACGGTCATGCCAAGATCCGGGCTGTCCGAAAGACTGGCCACCAGACCGTCGGCAAGGGTGGTGTATTTGGGCACATCCGTGGGGGGCACACTGCCGCAGAAAAATACAGTCTGGCGGGCATCCAGCTCGTCTACCAGCGCTTCCAGCTCTTTGCGGCTCATACCGTCACCCACCATCAGCAAGCGCAGATTATCTGCGCCCATGGCACGGGCTCTGACCGCAGCGCGAATGACAGTGGGCAGGCTCTGTGCCGGGCTGAAATTCCCGGTGAACACCAGATTGAACCGGCTGCCGTACTGAGTCTGTAGTGCCTCATCCGGCTGAGGCACTGCATAAAAATCTTCGCAGTACTGCGGAATCACCGCTACATCCGCTTCAGCTTTGCCGCTGCGCTGGCATAGCCGCTGCTGTAGACTGGGGCTCATGGCGATCAGCCTGTCGGCACGTTTGTAATGCCAGTCACTCACCGCAGTGGCAATTTTTTGCAGAAAACGGTTTTTGACAGGCAGAACGCTGTACAGGTTTTCGGGCCAGATGTCCAGCACATAATTGATTACCGGCGTATGATGCAGCTTGCCGTAAAGCAAGGCGGGAAAACTCATCAGCACGGGGCTGGTGTTGTAGCAGAGAATGGCATCATAGGGGCCTTTCAGCCGCGGCAGACTGAACAGGGCGAACAGCGGCCAGCTGACGTAATTGAGAAAAATCATAGGACCGGTATTGCCCTTGCGGGGGATTTCACCGGCGCGGATGATTCTGGCCCCCTGATGGGTTTCACTGCGGGGACCTGTATAGCGATAGCCGGAAAACCATTCACCCTTGGGATAGTTGGGCAGACCGCACAGTACGTCCACCTCAATGCCATCCCGGATGAAGCCTTCCACCACATCATTGATGCGGAAAGGCTCCGGCCAGTAATGCTGCGAAACCACCAGAATCCGTTTTTTATCCATGCACATCAGCCCTTGCGCCATACCATCTTGTTGACAACGCCGGTATAGCTCTGAATCAGCTTGACCACCTTGGTGGAAACATTTTCGTCCACATAGTCGGGCACGGGAATACCGAAGTCACCGGCCTTGTTCATTTCCACGGCAGTGTCCACAGCCTGCAACAGGCTGTCGCCGTCAATACCGGCCAGAATGAAGCAGGCCTTGTCCAGAGCTTCGGGGCGCTCGGTGCTGGTGCGGATGCACACAGCCGGGAACGGATGGCCCACGCTGGTGAAGAAGCTGGACTCCTCCGGCAGCGTGCCGGAATCGGAAACCACGCAGAATGCGTTCATCTGCAGGCAGTTGTAATCATGGAAGCCCAGAGGCTCGTGCTGAATTACGCGCTTGTCCAGCTCAAAGCCGGACTGCTCCAGACGCTTGCGGCTGCGGGGATGGCAGGAATACAGAATGGGCATATCGTAAATTTCTGCCATCTTGTTGATGGCGGTGAACAGGCTGGTGAAATTCTTTTCCGTGTCGATATTCTCTTCACGGTGGGCGCTCAGCAGAATGTACTTGCCCTTCTCCAGGCCCAGACGCTGATGAATGTCGCTGGCTTCAATTTTGGCCAGGTTGTCGTGCAGCACCTCAGCCATGGGGCTGCCGGTTACATAGGTGCGCTCCTTGGGCAGACCGCAGTCGGCCAGATACCGGCGGGCGTGCTCGGAATAAGCCATATTCACATCGCTGATGATATCCACAATGCGGCGGTTGGTTTCTTCGGGCAGGCATTCGTCCTTGCAGCGGTTGCCGGCTTCCATGTGGAAGATGGGAATGTGCAGGCGTTTGGCACCAATGACACTCAGACAGCTGTTGGTGTCGCCCAGAACCAGTACAGCGTCGGGCTTCTGCTCTACCATCAGGTCATAGGAGCTGGCAATGATATTGCCCATGGTCTGACCCAGAGATTCGCCCACAGCATTCAGATAAAAGTCCGGCTGACGCAGGCCCAGATCTTCAAAGAAAATCTGGTTCAGGGTGTAGTCGTAGTTCTGGCCGGTGTGTACCAGAATCTGATCAAAATATTTGTCGCATTTTTTGATGACGGCAGACAGACGGATGATTTCCGGCCGGGTGCCGATGATGGTCATAAGACGCAGTTTTTTCATATCAATAACACTCCCTAAAATTGGATGTGGTCTGCAAAATCAGGGCACTCCGAAACAGGACCGCGCAAGCCCGGCATAGAAAAGCCCATAATTATATTTAGTATATCAGGAAAAGCACATTTTTCCAAGCATTTACCCAGGATTCGGCCCAATGCGCACAGCTTTTTCGCTGTCTTGTGCGGCAGTTCCGGCTGTGTTACAATAAGAAGGCAAATTTAGTTTACCCAAGAGAAGGAGAGGAAAGCCATGCGCGCCTATGAACGTTTTCTTGATTACGTAAAAATCTACACCACCTCGGATGAGGACAGCACACAGCATCCCAGCAGTGCACGTCAGTTTGATCTGGCAAAGCTGCTGGTTGAGCAGCTGAAAGAGCTGGGCCTTTCGGACGCACGGGTGGATGACAAGTGCTATGTATATGCAACCCTGCCCGCTACTCCCGGTTATGAGGACAAGCCGGCTTTGGGCTTCATTTCTCACATGGATACCGCACCGGATGCAAGCGGCGAAAATGTGCAGCCTCAGCTGCACACCGATTACGACGGCGAAATGATCCATCTGGGCCATGGTGTGAACCTGGATCCGGTTCAGTTCCCCTTTATGAAGGAGCTGAAGGGCCAGACCCTGATTACCACCGATGGTTCCACCCTGCTGGGCGGCGATGACAAGGCAGGTATTGCCGAAATCATGACGGCTGTAGAGCGCATTCAGGCGGAAAAGCTGCCGCACGGCAAGCTGTGTGTTGGCTTTACGCCGGATGAGGAGATCGGCCAGGGTGCAGATTTCTTTGATGTACCGGGCTTCGGTGCACAGTATGCCTTTACCATGGACGGCGGCCCTGTAGGCGAAATCGAGTACCAGAACTTTAATGCAGCAGGCGCAGTGGTCATCTGCCACGGCTTCTCGGTGCATCCGGGTTCCGCCAAGAATGTGATGGTCAATGCTCAGAATGTGGCAATGGAGTTCCATTCTCTGCTGCCCGCAGCGGATCGTCCCGAGCATACCGAAGGCAGTGAAGGCTTCTTCCATCTGACCAGCATGGTGGGTGATGTAACGCTTGCAAAGCTGGGTTACATCGTGCGCGACCACGACCGTCAGAAGTTTGTGGACCGCAAAATTCTGATGGGCCAGATTGCCACCTTCCTGAATGCCAAGTACGGTGAGGGTACTGTGGAAGTACAGCTCAACGACAGCTACTATAATATGGAAGAAAAGATTCTGCCCCACTTCCACCTGATTGAGAATGCAATCAAGGCACATCAGATGGCCGGTGTGGAGCACAAGATTCAGCCGATCCGCGGCGGCACCGACGGCGCACGTCTGTCCTTTGAAGGTCTGCCCTGCCCCAACCTGGGCACCGGCACATACAATATGCACGGCGTGTGTGAGTTTGTAAGTGCGGAGCAGATGGATAAGGCAACTCAGGTGATCCTGAATCTGGTTAATCTGTACGCAGAATAAGCCGAAAGCACAGCAATAAAAGCGCCCCGATCCGTTTGGGATCGGGGCGCTTTTTTCTACAGAAATCAAAGATCAATCAGCCTACAATGATCTTGCCTTCGGGAAGAACTTCCCATTTGCTGCGGGCACTGGCATCCGGCATGGACAGGCTGATGGCCAGAGAAACCGGGCCAACACGGCCAATGAACATTGTCAGAATCGTAATCAGCTTAGCAGCGGGTGCCATTACGCTGGTGGCACCTACCGACAGACCGACAGTGCCAAAGGCACTTACAGCTTCAAACAGACTGTTGAATTCATCAATGTTGGCATCGGTGTTGAAGAAGATGGTTGCAGCTGCGGTAATCACGGCAAACAGGCTCAGAATTGCGATGGAAAGCGAGCGGTAAACGGCCTGCTTGGGAATGCGCCGGCCGAAGATGGTCACATCATCTTTGCCCTTGACCACGCAGATCATGGTCATCATCAGCACGCTGAAGGTAGTTACCTTGATGCCGCCGCCGGTACCGGCAGGGGCAGCGCCGATGAACATGAGTACGCACATCATCATGCGGGTGGTCAAAGTGGTCTGGGCAAGGTCTACCGAGTTAAAACCGGCAGTACGGGCACTGACCGACTGGAACATACTGGCAACCACTTTATCGCCCACATCCATGCCGGCCAGAACATGATTCCATTCCAGCAGTGCAAAGGCCAGGGTGCCGATGACAATCAGAAAAGCAGTGCCGCTCAGAACAATTTTGGAGTGCAGCGACAGCCGGCGCGTGCGGCGCAGAACAGCCAGCTCCTGCCAGACGATAAAGCCCAGACCGCCGCTGATGATCAGCGCCATTACAATGGCCTGCACATACCAGTTGCCGGTATAGGTGGTCAGGCTGGTATAGGGGGTCAGGCGGCCCAGAATGTCAAAACCTGCATTGCAGAAAGCCGAAACAGAGGTAAATACCGAAATCCAGATGCCCTCTGCACCGAACTGGGGAACAAAGGCGAGGCACAGCAAAACGGCACCCACACCTTCGCACAGCAGAGCAACCCGAATCACAACACGCAGCAGATGACGCACCTCTTCCAGGTTGGAAGCGCTGATGGACTCACCGGCTACCTGCAAAGAACGGAACGCCATACGCCTGCGGATGAAAAGAGTAAAGAAACTTGTCAGAGTTACCAGACCCAGGCCACCGACCTGAATCAGCATGAGAACAACGGCCTGACCAAAGGGTGTGAAAGCCGAATAGGTATCCACCGCCACAAGACCGGTCACACAGGTTGCCGAGGTTGCAGTAAAAAATGCATCCAGCGGCGAAATACCATGCCGGGTGGAAAAAGGAAGCAGCAGCAACAGGGTGCCAATGGCAATCACAATCACAAAGCTGACTACAATGGTTCGCGTGGGAGATTGATTGGAACGATGCTTTTTTGCTGCCGCAGGGTGTGAAGACATAGTGCTTTGATTCCTCCTTGTAAAGCAGGGCACATGGGTCAAGCGACCGTTGAGATGTCCTGTAGCAAAATTACCACTATTCTAGCACAAATCGATTCAGAATAGCAACTTGATTTGCGTATAGAAATCATATATAATATGTAAACGTCAGCAAAGCCGGAATGATTTGACATATGGCTCATGGAAATGGGCGCGTTTTTTGCACACCTGAAAGGCGGGCAAATCCGCCGTGCGCACAAATAAAAAGCAATTTTTTACAGGTCTCTGTAGCTCAGTAGGATAGAGCGTTCGCCTCCTAAGCGAAAGGCCGGGCGTTCGAATCGCCCCAGGGACACCAGATGCAAAGCCGAAAATCCTTGTTGTATCAAGGGTTTTCGGCTTTTTTCTTTGCCCAGGGCTGCTGTTCAAGTGAGCCTGAATGAAATCCGATTAGCAGATTCCATTCAGGCTAAGCAAACACTGCGGTCCGGCAGTGAAAGTTATACGGCTACAAAGTGACGCCAGCGGCCCTTTTTCCATCGACGCACAAAAATGATGGCACGCAGATCTTCATCCAGCATGAAGGCAAGCCAGATGCCCACAAGACCCAGATTGCAGATGACCCCCAGCACATAGGCGATGCCCACAGCAATAACCCACTCGCTGCAAATGCCGACCACCACAGGGAAGGTCACATCGCCCACAGCCTGCAGATTGCGGACAAGGACAATATTAAAGCAGCGGCCCAGTTCCAGCAGAACATCGACCCAAAGGACCTGCTGGCCAAGGGCAATTACCTGGGGATCACTGCTGAATATGCCAAACAGCGGGCGGGCAAACAGAGCAAGCAGTACCGCCAGCACCAAGGAGACAGGCGTGAAAACTTTTAAAACGTGCCAGTTTTGCCGGTCGGCCTGATCAAACTCCTGCGCACCGGCACAGTAGCCGATTACAATGGCGGTGGCCTGGCTTACAGCGCTGATCAGCATATAGCAGATCTGTGCAAACATGGCAACGTACATTCGGGTGGTTACCGCGTAGGTGCCCATTGTGTTGACAAAGATTAAGCTGGCAGCCTGAGAAAGATTATAAGAGAGCCCTTCGCCGCCGGAAGGCAGACCAATGCGGATAAATCGCATCAGAACATTTTTGGGGAAAGGCCGCAGATGCTCCAGGCTGATGCGGGCTCCGGGTACACTGTGGAAGAAAGCAAACATAATCAGCAGCATACCGGCTGTGCGGCAGATGCTGGTGGAAAGAGCTGCACCGGCTACACCCATCTGCGGCAGAGGGCCGATTCCGTAAATGAAACACACATTGCCGACAATGTTGATGAGATTGATCAGGCCGGTACCGCACATGATAACCAGCATTTTTGCATGGGCGCGTAAAAATGCGCTGAACGTAAGCATCAAGGCCTGACAGGGCAGGCTGAGCGATGTGATGGACAGGTAAATTTTGGCCTCAGCGCGGGCTTCCACCGGTACGTGCATCAGCTGGAACAATGCGTCTGCACCGAACAGCAGAACCACCATGAGAACCAGACTGATGATAAGATTCAGCCCGGTGGCCAGAGTATAGATCTGTTCGGCTTTTTGGGGCTCATGTGCACCGAGATATTGGCTTAGCATGATAGTTGCAGCCAGACAGATTACATTAAAGGTTAAGATCAGGGTTGTCATGATTTGGTTCGCATTGCCTACGGCGGCTACAGCGGTACCATTATAGTGGCTCAGCATGATCTGGTCGATGTTGCCCACCAGCATTTGCAGTAGAAGTTCGACGAATACGGGCCAGGACATTTGGAACAGTGAAAACTTTCGTCCTGCCACAGTGATGCTGTGATTCAAATGAAAATCTCCTTTTGGAATGGACTCTTGCGTAGTGCTCATGCATTATAACACTAAAAAAAGTGCAGCACAATAAAATAAGCCGGCTGAAAGAGCGTTTGTGCTTGCGGAAAATGTGCGTTTGCGGGCAGCGAAATGAAAGTAAAGTCTGTTTGCATTGACAGAATCGTATTATAAAGGTAAAATGGGCAATAAATCGGGAGAGTGCAACCGATTGAACGGTCCTTGAACAGCGAAAAGGGATCAAAGAAAAACTGTGGTCCAGGGGCTTCCCAACAACGATCAGGCAGGAGGGGTATAGCAATATGTTTTACCACATCTTGAATAGAGAAATGGAATTGACTCGGGGCTGTATGGAGCCCGGTGCCATTGCTCTCACCGGCGCATATGCGGGCGTCGAGTTGGCTGAACTGGGCAACAAGAACCAGCGCTTGAGGCAGCAGCCTCTGACAATATGATGAAGAACACCGTGACGGAAGGAATCCGGGAAAGCAATGCTGCCGAAATCCTGTACGCTGCCGCCATTGGTGAAGTACGAGCTGAGCCCGGCCGCAAGCTGGAAATTCTGAACGGGACAGCTCAGAATATGTATACACAGGCCGAAGCCCTGGCATCGGCTAAGCGGGTACTTGAGCACGCAAAAGTGTACGGCGTGCAGTGCAGCGGCGCAAAGCTTTGCGGAGCGCCGAAAAACTCCGGCTGCGGCAATACTGCCAAGATGCGGAGAAGTTCATAAAACATTTACTACGCGGGGGAACGCGAGTCCCGGTTTCATGAGAGATGCTTGAATGAAAAGCAGAGGAGCATTGCTTTTAAATGGTTCCGGAACGTGTGCGATCCCCGGCAGAGTTACCTGAAAGAGAGAGATCACTATGAAGAAAATTATGACAAGTTTGCCGGCGCGTCTGCTGCTGGCGATTATTGCCGGTATTGTGCTGGGCCTGCTGCTGCCCGGCGATGGAATCGGCCTTGCGGTGATGCAGGTGGTTGTGACCCTGCGCTATATTATGGGTCAGCTGATTACCTTCTGCGTACCGCTGATTATCATCGGCTTTATTGCACCTTCCATTACAAAGCTGGGCAGTAATGCTACCCGCATTCTGATGGTTGCCGTACTGCTGGCCTACACCTCCAGTGTGCTGGCAGCACTGATGTCCATGGGTGCCGGCTTTGGTATTATTCCGCACCTGAACATTGCAAATGCAGTGGACGGCCTGCGGAAGCTGCCGGATGTGGCATTCCAGCTGGATATTCCGGCTCTGATGCCTGTTATGAGCGCTCTGGTGTTCAGTATCCTGATTGGTCTGGCCGCTGTGTGGACCAAGGCAAAGCTGATTAGCGGTCTGCTGCAGGAGTTCCAGAACATCGTGCTGGATATTGTTAAAAAGATTATTATTCCCGTGCTGCCTTTCTTTATTGCCACTACCTTCTGCGGCCTGGCATGGGAAGGCACCATCACCCGTCAGCTGCCCATCTTCCTGATCGTGATTCTGATTGTAATGGTGGGCCATTACATCTGGATTGCCCTGCTGTACACCGTGGCTGGCCTTTATTCCGGAAAAAATCCGTGGGAAGTTCTGCGTCACTACGGTCCGGCTTACCTGACAGCTGTTGGTACCATGTCCAGCGCAGCTACTCTGGCAGTGGCTCTGGAATGCGCCGGCAAGAGCAAAAACCTGCGCAAGGATATGGTGAGCTTTGGTATCCCGCTGTTTGCCAATATTCACCTGTGCGGTTCGGTGCTCACTGAGGTGTTCTTTGTAATGACCGTATCCAAGGTGCTGTACGGCAAACTGCCCAGCCTGGGCAGCATGATTCTGTTCTGCCTGCTTCTGGGTATCTTTGCCATCGGCGCTCCCGGTGTTCCCGGCGGTACGGTAATGGCTTCGCTGGGCCTGATTATGGGCGTTCTGAATTTCGGTCAGGACGGTACCGCCCTGATGCTGGCAGTGTTTGCTTTACAGGATAGCTTCGGCACTGCCTGCAATGTCACCAGTGACGGCGCTCTGAGCCTGATGCTGACCGGCTATGCAGAAAAACACCACATGGAAGAACAGAAAATTAGCCTGGATCTGTAAGCTGCGGGTTCCGGCAGCAGGGGCAATGCTTCGAATGCAGCTGCCCAATCAGAAAGCGATGTAAAAACAGAAAACCAAAACGGTGTGTGGCAAGCTTTGTCACACACCGTTTTTTATGCGCAGAATGAAAGGTGCCCGAAGTAAAGCGTGCCGGGGCAGGACATCCCGGCGGATTTTATGCTATAATAGGCAGGTCGCAAAGCGTGAGTTAGGACAAAACGGAAAAAGAAGGGGACAGCGAATGAGCGCACAGACGAAAAAGCAAATGATTCGCCGTGCGGATCTGTGCGGTATGGCTGCACTGGGGTATCCGATCGTTCTGAATATGGCACGTGCCCTTTTTTCGCTGGGCATTGCATGGAAGGTTCCGGGTGCAAGCCTTGCAAATCCCGTTGGAATTTCTCAGACAGCGGCAATTTTGCTGAATCTGCTGGCGGGCGGCTTTGCGCTGGTGATCCCCGGAGTGCTGGCGGCGCGGGCAGGGCGGCTCAGCCCTGAAGAAATGTACTGGCGCAGTGCACCGGCGGGATCGCTGCGGCGCTGGCTGCCTTTGTTTTTGGGAACGGCCTCTCTGGCAAACCTGTTGGCGGGGCTGATTGGCAGAGCACTGCGGGCACCGGCTTCACAAACTCAGCTGCCGGCGGGCGGCTGGGAACTGGTGTTTGCCTTTGCGGCGCTGTGTGTGGTGCCGGCATTGGGCGAAGAATTTTTCTTCCGCGGCGTTTTACAGGGCTTGCTGCGCCCGGCAGGAGAGAGCAACGCAATCTGGGCCACTGCACTGTTGTTTGGACTTTTGCACGGCAGTCTGGCGGGATGCATCAATGCTTTTTTGTGCGGTCTGGTTTTGAGCAGCTGCGCACAAGCTACGGGCAGCCTGGTGCCGGGAATGGTGATGCACTTTACCAATAACGTCCTGGCCTTTTTGGGACTGTACCTGACCCAGTATGGCAGTGCACAGTTTTATCAGCTGATGCTGCTGGTTTTGCCGCTGGGAGCAGCCGTGATTTCACTGCTGCGGTATCCATTGGATATTCACCGCCCGGAGCACACCGAAAATTGTCTGAATCAGAGCCAGGGGTACAGGCTGGCGGTTTTGGCATTGACTGTATTTTGCTTGCTGCGCAGCTTTGTGCTGCTGTAACATAAAAGGAGAACAACATGACGGATGAAGAACTGATGCGCCTGGCTCTGCGGGAAGCGGAGATTGCGGCTTCGCTGGGCGAAGTGCCGGTAGGGGCCGTGGTGGCAAAGGACGGCGTGCCGGTGGCAATGGCCCACAACACAAGAGAAACCGGGAAAAATGCGACCCATCACGCTGAATTGCTGGCGATTGATGCAGCCTGCAAAGCGTTGGGCGGCTGGCGGCTGTGGCAGTGTGAGCTGTTTGTAACGTTGGAGCCTTGCCCCATGTGCACCGGGGCGATTATCAACAGTCGGATTAAACGGGTCGTGTACGGAGCCAGCGATGCAAAGGCGGGCTGCTGCGGTTCGGTGATTGATCTGTTTCAGCTGCCCTTTAATCATCGTCCGGTGGTGGAAAGCGGTCTGCTGGCCGATGAAGCGTCTGCCCAGCTGAAGGGCTTTTTTGCCGGTCTGCGGGAAAAGCGCAAGGCGCAAAAGCTGAAAGCAAAACAGGAGGATCAGATTCATGGAGAATAAAGTGGTACTGGTAACCGGCGGCAGCCGCGGAATCGGCGCAGCGGCCGTGCGGGCTTTTGCAAAGGCAGGATGCCGGGTTGCGCTGAATTACCGCAGCAGCAAGGCAGAAGCAGAGGCATTAGCACAGGAATTTCCGGGACAGATTCTGCCCTTACAGGCGGATGTGGCAGATCGCGAAGCAGTTTTTGCCATGTTCGATCAGGTGGAGCGCACCTGGGGGCCGGTGGAAGTGCTGGTGAGCAATGCGGGAATTGCACAGCAGAAACTGTTTACCGATATCACGCCGCAGGAGTGGCAGCGGATGATGGACGTGCACCTGAATGGCGCTTTTCATTGCTGCCAGCGGGCACTGCCCAATATGATCCGGAAAAAATGGGGCCGCATTTTGCTGGTGAGCAGTATGTGGGGCCAGGTGGGCGGCAGCTGCGAAGTGCATTACTCTGCGGCAAAGGCAGGGCTGATCGGCCTGACCAAGGCACTGGCACAGGAAGAGGGTCCCAGCGGAATTACGGTGAACTGTATTGCTCCGGGTGTGGTGGATACCGATATGATGGCCGGATTTACCCAGGAAGATCGTCAGGCTCTGGCGGATGAAACACCGGTGGGCCGGCTGGGCACTCCGGATGAGGTGGCACGTGCCCTTCTGTTCCTGGCGGGAGCGGATGCCGGATTTATCACCGGTCAGGTATTGGGCGTCAATGGCGGCCTTGTTGTATAAAACCTTTCATTTTTTAAAAGAGAACACAATCCCCCTTCCCACTTCATACACTGAAGTCAGGGAAGGGGGATTTTTATATGACCATCTATGAGGTTGGAGTGGATGCGTCGCGCTATCAGCAAAACATAAACTGGAAAACCGTGGCGCAGTCCGGCAAGCAGTTTGCCATATTGCGCATTGGCTCCAGCAGCTCCAAGGGCATATATGTGGACCCGAATTTTTTGAAAAATGTAACAGGAGCCCATTCTGCCGGCCTAAAAGTGGGCGCATATTACTATACTTATGCAAGAAGCAAAGCACAGGTTGCGATGGAGCTGGACACATTTTTAGGCGTACTGGAAAATTTAAGGCTGGAATATCCGGTGTTTGTGGATGTGGAAGATAATACACTCAAGACGCTTGGCAAACAGCAGCTGACGGAGCTTGTGCTGTATGCCATGGATATTCTGGATCAGCGCGGATGGTATCCGGGGTATTATACCTATACAAATTTTGCAGATCAGTATCTTGATAAAGCACGGCTGAAAAGCTATCCCTTATGGATTGCAGACTATCGGGGATATGTGGGGTATCAGGGTGCCTATGACCTGTGGCAGTATTCGGCTTCGGGCAAGGTGTCCGGGGTGGACAGTTCGATTGATCTGGATTACAGCTACAAAAATTTTTTGCCCATTTTGAAAGCAGGAGGTTACAACGGATATGGTGAAGATGAGCCTCAGATGAAGCCGATTTCGGGCAAGAATCTGGAAGTATATGCAGCGCGCTGTGAGTATTTTTATGCTCCGGACATCAACGATGTTGTGGGGTATCTGCCGCTGGGGCAGTATCCTGCAACGGCAATTTCTGTGCAGCCCTATAAAGGCTATACCTGGGTTACTTTTATAAAAGAAGGGGAAACCTACTGGACGGTATTGCTGGACGATCGCTGCCGCTTGGTGGATGCAGAGGGAAACTGTGAGCAGTGCCGCAAAGAGCTTGCACTTGCAAACGAAAAAATTGCGAATACGCAAACGCTGCTGGAACAGGCACAAAAAGAGCTTGCCCGGCAGATTTAGGAGGGAAACAGGGCATTGACTGGAAAAAAACAGCGGTGGAATATCCCGGCGGCAGTGGCAGCACTCTTGATCGGATGGTGGATTCTGCGGGACCCGACAGCTTTTTTTCGTCTGCTGCGCTGGCTTGTGCAAATGGTTTCTCCTTTTCTGTGGGGAGGAGCACTGGCATTTGTACTGCACGTTCCGCTGCGCGCGATCGAAAGACGCTTGCCTGCCTGTTGGAAAAAAAGGCGCCGGGCGGCGGCACTGGTCCTTACACTGCTGTCGGTTGCAGCCCTGATGCTCTGGGTTGTGGGGCTTGTGCTGCCGCAGCTGGCCGATACCGCAGCCTCCCTGGGGGAAAATCTGCCCCGCGCATGGGAAAAACTATGCCTCTGGCTGGAAGAGCTGCGCCGGCACTGGCCGCTGCTGAATGGAATCCTGGGAACCTGGCAGCCGCCCGCCTGGCAGCAGTTTCTGCCCTGGCTGGCAGACAGTCTGAAACGGCCCGACATTGTGCACAGCACCGTCAATGCCGCGCAGGGATTTGTGAGCGGAGCGGTGGATTTCTTCATCGGACTTGCCTTTGCAGTTTATTTGCTGGCGCAAAAAGAGCGCCTGGCGGAGCAGTGCCGTATGTTTCTTTATGCGTTTTTCCCTTCGCGCCGGGTAGATGGGCTTCTGGAAGTATTGTCCCTCACGGAACGGGTGTTTTCGGCGTTTCTGTCCGGCCAATGCCTGGAAGCCTGTATTCTTGGGTGTATGTTCGCAGTGGGAATGCTGCTGTGTCATATGCCGTATGTTACCCTGATCAGTGTATTGATTTCTGTTACTGCGCTGGTGCCCATCTTTGGCACGCTGGCAGGATGTGCAGCGGGTACTTTGCTGATTGCGGTGCAGCGCCCCATGCAGGCGGTATGGTTTGTGGTGCTGTTTCTATGCCTTCAGCAAATCGAGGGAACCTTTATCTATCCGCGCGTGGTGGGAAATTCTGTGGGCCTGCCGCCGATTTGGGTGCTTGCATCCGTTACGCTGGGGGGGAATCTTTTTGGCGTGGCAGGAATCCTTTTGATGATCCCGCTGTGCTCGGTTGGTTATGCTCTGCTGCGCAGGGAAGTGATTCAGCGGTTAAAGCTGAAAAATATTGCCAAAGACAGGTATCAAAAACAGAACAGGGATTGACAAAGCTGTTTTTAAAAGTTATAATGATAGGGCTAAGCAGGTGTCGTACAACGGCTAGTACATCAGCCTTCCAAGCTGAGGACGTGGGTTCGACTCCCATCACCTGCTCCATAAAAACCCCGCAGATGTGGTCTGCGGGGCTTTTTTTATCAAATTGAGAGAAAAAAGCAGCAGCGCCCTTTGGCAATACGCCGGGCGCTGCTGCTTTTTCAAAATCAATTACTTGTTATTTTCTTTCTCCAGATCAATCACTTCGCCCTTTGCGATGCGCCGTACCATGCCGGACAGAGCCAGCACAGCAACCAGGTTGGGAATAACCATCAGGCCGTTGAACAGATCGGAGAGGTTCCATACCAGATCTACCTTCAGAACAGAGCCAACCAGTACAAACAGGATGACGATAGCACTGTAAACCTTTACGGCCTTCTGACCGAACAGGGCCTTTACGTTCACCTGGCCAAAGTAGTACCAGCCAATGATGGTGGAAAAAGCAAAGAACAGCATACAAATTGCAATGAATACATTGCCGAAAGAGCCAAGGGTGTGGTTAAATGCAGCCTGTGCCAGGGCAGTGCCTTCAGCACCGCTGTCCAGAGCGCCGCTGGTGATAATGACCAAAGCAGTCAGAGTCAGAATTACGAAGGTATCGAAGAATACGCCCATCATGGCAACAACACCCTGATCCTGAGGCTTTTCAACCTTGGCAAGGGCGTGTGCGTGAGGAGTGGAACCCATACCGGCTTCGTTGCTGAACAGACCGCGGGCAACACCGAAACGCATAGCATCACGCACGGTAACACCGATGACACCGCCGGCGATTGCCTGCGGATTGAAGGCCATCACAAAGATCTGCTTGAATGCCATGGGAATGGCTGCATAGTTGATGCCCAGAATAATCAGGCAGCTGACAACGTAGAAGATAGCCATGATGGGAACGACCTTTTCAGTAAAGCTTGCAATGCGCTTTACGCCGCCCAGAAAAATGAATCCGGCAATGAGGGAAACGATCAGACCCATGATGATGCGGGGAACACCGAATGCGTTGTGGAATGCATCGCCGATGGAGTTGGACTGAACCATGTTGCCCATGAAGCCCAGGGCCAGGATGATGGCAATGGAGAAGAAGCCAGCCATGAATTTACCGAACTTGCCCTTAAAGACACCCTTGATGTAGTAGATGGGGCCGCCGGTGATTTGTCCGGATTCGTCGCGGGTCTTAAAGGTCTGGGCCAGCACGGCTTCACCGTAGATGGTGCTCATGCCGAAAAAGGCGGAGCACCACATCCAGAAAATGGCGCCGGGGCCGCCGCTGGCCAGAGCAGTGGCGCAGCCGGTGATGTTGCCGGTGCCAACCTGAGCAGCAATGGCGGTGGTCAGGGCCTGGAAGGAGCTCATGCCGTCCTTGCCGGCTTTTTTGCCGTTCAGTCGGAAGTTGCCGAACAGGCGGCGCATACCTTCACCGAATTTGCGCACCTGGATAAAGCCCAGGCTGAAAGTGAACCAGATGCCGGTGCCGCACAGCAAAAACAGCAGAATGTTATTCCAGAAAAACGTGCTGACTGAACTGATGAATTGATTGAATTGATCCATGATGAACTTCCTCCGTCCTGCAAAAATGCCCACGGCAGGCGGAGCGGAAACGAGAAAGGCAAGAAGTTTATCCCACAGGAAAAACAAAAGCCAAACCGGAATACACTTCCGATTTGGCTCTGGAACACAAACCGAAACGAGGGCGCACTTAAAAATACACCCCTGTACGGTTTGTTTGTATACTCTGTCCTTTTGCCTGAGAGATTAGCGCATTACTGCACCTTGCACCTTCGGCATCCACTAGGGACTTCTCCAGAGCCACATCCGTTTATAGTCCTCGCCCGAAAACGGGCACCTGAGAGTTTTACTCCTTCGGTAAGCATAGAATGCTTTTTCCTAAAAACTTCGCTTGTCGTGATTCAGTTGTTCGTTGTTACTCGTTTATCTTACGCTGACTTTGCAACAAAGTCAAGTGTCTTTGTGAAAAAGTCAAATTGAAAGGTCAGTCATCCCGGCGCAGATTGGTCAGGTAGCGATAAACACTGGCACAGGAGCAGCTGAGTGCCTCGGCCACGTCCTTAACCGCGCCTTTGAGCAAAAAGATGCCCTTGCTGTCCAGCTGCTGGATGACATCCATGCGTTCATCCAGTGTCAGACGCTGTGCAGAAAGCCCTTTTTCGCGCAGAACATCGGCAACAGCATCGGTAGCAGTGCCCTCGGCGGTACGGGGATAGGTTTCCACTTCATCCTCTGCAGGGTTAATCAGATTTTCGTCGTAGGAAAAGTTGGTTTCCACAAAAATGTCCGGATGACACAGGCCCCGAATCTTTTCACTCAGCTCCGTATAACGGTGATCATCAAAGTTGATACACAGCAGCCCCACCAGTTCACCCTGTTCATCCTTAATAAAAAGGGTGGAGGAGCGCAGCGGCTTTCCGTGGCAGGTCTTGCCGTGATAATGCACACGATAATCGGAATGCTGGTAGCTGTGGTCAGCCAGAATTTTCAGCGCAACATTGGTCAGGGGAGCACCTACATCCCGTTCGCTGATATTGTTGTTGGCGATTGCCACAAGCGAGCGCTCTTTGTTGGTCAGATCGTGAAAGGCGATTTCATAGTCAGGCCCCAATACACGGCCCAGAAATTCTGTGAGTTGTGTATATTGACGAAGCATATGAGGATTCATGGGGCAGACCTCCTTTATATATAGTAATAGGAGGAAGAAAGAATAAATGCATGACTGTACGTTGTGAATAGAAAAAACCGCAAGAATGAAAAAATATTGTGCGTATTCTCTCCTCGTTATTTGTATTATAAAGGTAATGTGATAAAAAGTAAAGAATTTTAACAAACGTGAGAAAAAATTACAAGAAAAGCGGGCGAAAAAACCATAAAAACTCTGCTTTAAGAGGGGGAATGAGAATTTGTATAGGGAAAACGCTCTCACGACTGGAAAAAGCGAGGGAAAAATGTAATTGCTATAATAAAAAATTATTGCTGTGTCAAAATGTTCAACAAATAAAGATGCGTATTGTACTATTTGCACATATACAGCATAAAAGATGGGTAAAAAAATAGAAAAAACATCAACAAAAGTGTTGACAATGAGGTCTAATACTGATAAAATAATATCAACAAAGGAGGTCACAGACCATATGAAAAAAGTAATCGCAACTAATAATGCTCCCGCGGCCATCGGACCGTATTCTCAGGCTACCCAGGCAGGTAACCTGGTTATCACTTCTGGCCAGCTGCCTCTCGATCCTGCTACCGGTGCTTTCCCGGAAGGAATCGAGGCACAGTCTCGTCAGTCTCTGAAGAACGTTCAGGCTGTTCTTGCTGAAGCAGGTGCAGGCATGGACAAGGTCATCAAGACCACCGTCTTCCTGAGCGACATGAACAACTTTGGCGCAATGAATGAGGTCTACAAGGAGTTCTTCACCAGCGACTTCCCCGCACGCTCTGCAGTGCAGGTCGCACGTCTGCCGAAGGACGCTCTGGTAGAAATCGAAGCCATCGCGGTGCTGTAATTTAGTTACAGCAGGGTACACATGTCTGAAGGTACTGCCCGCTAGTTACGTTGCGGAACAGGGAACCGGAACGTGATGACCGGGGTATCCTCACATAATTAGGCGCAACGCGCTATAATAATGGAGGTAACCAAAATGAGCTACGAAAAATGTGAACACTATCCCATGCATGTTGCAACCCCCCGTTCTTACTCCTACGTCAAGAAGGACATTCCCCGCGTTACTGTTGAGCAGCGTGAACGCGCTCTGAATGCTACTCACTGGAATGAGTTCGCATTCCCCGCTGGCATGCTGACCATCGACCTGCTGTCTGACTCCGGTACGACTGCTATGACTGATCTGCAGTGGTCCGCTATGATGCTGGGCGATGAGGCTTACGGCCGTAACAAGGGCTATTACGTCCTGCTGGATACCTTCCGCGACATCTTCGAGCGCGGCGGCGAGCAGAACTGGAAACGCAGCATGGACCTGATTCGTACTGACTGCCGTGACATCGATAAGATGATGGACGAGCTGTATCTGTGCGAGTACGAGGGTGGCCTGTTCAATGGTGGCTCTAAGCAGATGGAGCGTCCTAACAGCTTCATCATTCAGCAGGGCCGTGCCGCTGAGTCCGTTCTGATGGAGATCGTTAAGAAGATCCTGACTGCCCGTCATCCCGGCAAGAAGTTCACCATTCCTTCCAATGGTCACTTCGATACCACTGAGGGCAACATCAAGCAGATGGGCTCTATCCCCCGTAACCTGTACAACAAGGAGCTGCTGTGGGAAGTTCCCGAAGGCGGTAAGTACGAGAAGAACCCGTTCAAGGGCAACATGGACCTGGAGAAGCTGGATCAGCTGATTCAGAGCGTTGGTCCCGAGAATGTACCTCTGGTATTCACCTGCATCACCAACAACCCCATCTGCGGCCAGCCTGTTTCTATGGCTAACCTGAAGGGCATCAACGAAGTTGCACACAAGTACAACATTCCTCTGGTGTTCGATACCGCTCGTTGGGCTGAGAACGCATACTTCATCAAGATGAACGAAGAAGGCTACGCCGACAAGTCCATCGCTGAAATCGCTACCGAGATGTTCTCTTACTGCGACGTGTTCACCATGTCCGCTAAGAAGGACGGCCACTCCAACATGGGTGGTATGCTGGCATTCCGCGATAAGGGCCTGTTCTGGAAGAACTTCTCCGACTTCGATGCTGACGGCAACGTTACCACCGACGTGGGCGTTCTGCTGAAGGTTAAGCAGATCAGCTGCTACGGCAACGACTCTTACGGCGGCATGTCCGGCCATGATATGATGGCTCTGGCTGTTGGCCTGGTTGAGAGCTGCAACTTCGACTACCTGGATGAGCGCGTAAAGCAGTGCGAGTACCTGGCTCAGGGCCTGTACAAGGCTGGCGTTCCTGTGGTTCTGCCTGCTGGCGGCCACGGTGTGTACATCAACGTTGATAAGTTCTTCGATTACAAGCGCGATCATACTACCTTCGCAGGCACCGGCCTGTCCCTGGAACTGATCCGCCGTTACGGCATCCGTGTATCTGAGCTGGGCGACTTCTCCATGGAGTACGACCTGAAGACTCCCGAGCAGCAGGCTGAGCTGGCCAACGTTGTACGTCTGGCCATCAACCGCAGCCAGCTGAGCCAGGAGCACCTGGATTACATCATCGATGCTGTTAGCGAGATCTACAAGGATCGTGCTACCATTCCTAACATGCGCATCACTTGGGGCCATAAGCTGCCCATGCGCCACTTCCACGCTTTCCTGGAGCCCTACGCTCCTACTGCTGACCAGATCTAAGGATCTCCCGGCAGAACGGCATGATGTAACTGCGTAATTTGCAGTGACAACAATGCGTAACTTGCGCCGCGTGGAAAGTGCGCAAGCATAGTTCC